>ODAK010000112.1_pt1 | contig 87381 bp, 81 predicted proteins | sample 1539591 | NCBI WGS metagenome assembly ODAK01 (sample SAMEA3539303, study PRJEB22396) | soil metagenome | biome: tundra; feature: field; material: soil | place: USA | collected 2010-05 | depth 0.15 m | reverse complement strand
GGCGAACAGGCTGGTCGTCCCGTGACGCAGGTAGTCGTGGGTGCGCTGCTCGGGCTTCTCGGGCATCATCAGAAAACGCCGGCCGGGAAGCGCGCCAAGGGCCTGCACCTGGCTCCTCTCATCCACGCAATACACGACCGCGGCCTCGGGCCGGTTCAGCTACAGGCCAATCACGTCATAGACCTTCTCTACTGGAGGGTGGCGGTCCGGCAGGCTGTGCGCGACGCGCGGTCAGACTGATATACGCAGGTTTGGGGTTTGTGCACCAACGTCGGCGCCACCCCCTCAGAGCTCGCGTGCTCGTCGGCACCATCTCCACGCTGCCCCGCACAGCGGTGGTGGTGATCATGAAGCAAGCGCCGCTGCCGCATGTTGCAGGAGCGCCTGGACGGACGGCTCGACTGGGTCTACGTCGCCGATCTCGACATCAGCGGAGCTTCCGGTCAGGGTGAACATGCGGTCGGCGTATGGGGGGGCGCGCAGGAGCACCAGCTGGCCACCCAGTCGACGGGCGCGGATGCTGGCGTTCACGATCGCGCGCACGCCGGAACTGTCCATGAACCCGAGCTCGCGCAGGTCGAGCACAACCAGCCGCGCCTGCAACTGAGACTCGCGCAGTATTCGCACGAGCTGCGGCACCGCCGTGCTGTCCAGCTCGCCAGCTACGTGCACCCAGGCAGCGTCCGGACCGCCGTCGGTCCACGAGCAAACTAAGGCAGAAGGTAGAGGATCCGCACGGTCGGCAATCGAATCGGGCGGAACCAGCGCGTCAGGCATATAGACCTCCGGGGTTAGTGGAACCTCGGAAGTCAGAACATGCTGCCCGCCTGCTGGAGGCCGACCTCATGATTGATGCCCTCCAAATACCTACCAATACCTACAGATACATACGCTACTCCGAACGTCAAGCGGACGAACGCCCACTGTTCGGACGTCGAACGCGAAGCACGTGGCCCCCAAGACGGTGCGCCGGCCGGGAGCCGGGCGCTCCGCTAACCGGGATCTCGTGCTCGTCGGCGAGATCAATGTGGCGAGGCTCCTCGAACTGCTGATCAACGGCCTTTGCCACGCCAGTCCCACGCGTCCCGAGCGCGAGCAGCGCCGACACCCGGCTCACTGACATGAAGTGGATTCATGGTTGGGCGACAAGGACGTGCCAGGCATGCCCTCGTCGCAGTGGTGCTTTCGGCGTGTGGCTGACTTGTGAATCGCCGGTAATGGTTTAGCGGCCTCGCGTGGTTGGACCAGGACCATCGTCGGTCGCTCGCGCCGCTGCGCGCTGTTATCCAGCGCGCTTGAGAACGCGACGCGCGTTGGTGCGCGGCCGCGGGGCGTGTCGAGGGCGAGGTCGATGCCGCGACGGTCAAGCCCTGAGCAGCGCGCCATGGTCACGTCGGGGTAGCCGCCGACCGCATCTGCGATCACGCGCAGTGCGTCTGGGTGATCGCCATTGAGGTGGGTGATCGCGGACACGGCATGGATCGCCACCGGACCCGGTCTCGCCACCGCGTACGCCGTGGCCGATGCGGAGTCCATTTGACCGTACCCGCCGACCCAGCGCCCGGGCCACCTCGGCTAGCGGCGGCGGCACCGACGAGGCGATGCTCTTTGGGGCTTCTCCTCCAGACGCTCTTAAGCGCGATGGTGATGTTTGACTCGCTCGACCCAAGAGATCGTGGTCTCAGCGGCCGACGTCGACCGTTAGGAAGCGTTTGAGCATTGCGTTGATCTGCTCGGGCACCTCAAGGGGACTGAAGCGCCCGGAGCCAATTGTTCGTCCGACGACGAGCCGGGGTGCCAGCTCCGCGGCGCGTGTGAGGTTGGCGTTCGGAGTTCCTGAGTCAATGTAGAGCGGCGCTACTCGGTCCCGCATCGCCTCGTTGGTCAGATCGTGCAAGTGGCTGCCACCGACCGCGACGTCGTGATCATGCACGCCGGCGTCCCGGTCGCCCAGCACGCGCTGTTGGCGCCGGGGGACGCGTCGATCGCTGACGCGCACCGCCGCACGAACTGCTTGGCACCCTCGTCCGCGAAGAGATCGCCTCCCGCGAGGCATCCAACCAGCGCGCCCGCCTGAAAGCCGCCGGGTTCCCCGCCACCAAGACGCTCGACACCTTCGACCTCAAAGCGAGCTCGTTGCCGTCAGCGACATTCGAGTTCCTCGCCTCACTCGAATGGCTGGAGCGCAACGACAACCTGTGTCTCGCCGGGCCGGCCGGTGTCGGCAAGAGCCACCTCGCGCAAGCCCTCGGGCGCGCCGCGATCACCGCCGGACACAAAGGCCGCTTCTTCCAGGCCGACCAGCTGATCGAAGCGCTCTACCGCGGCCTGGCGGACAACACCGTCGGCAAACTGATCGAACGGCTCCTACGTCAGCGACCGCCGCAATTGCCAGAGCGCGACAGTCATCGTCACCGCCGCAAACGCGAGCAGCACGCCGACCTGGGGGAGAACGGTGATCAGGTCGCCGCCATGCTTGAGCAGCTTCGAGAACGCGTCGTTGGCCCAGGCGTGCGGCGTGATGTGGGCGATCGTCCGCGCCGTGCTCGGGAAAATCTCGAGCGGGGCCATCGAGCCACCGAGCGCGGCCAGGCCGAGCCCGAGCAGCAGCGCGACCGGCCCGGCCTGTTGCTCTCTCGCGAACAGGCTTCCGAGCAGGACCGCCCCACCGGTGCTGACCAGCGAGAAAGCCAGGATCACCGCCGCGGTGCCGAGCGGGTTGCCCCAGTTGACGCCGAAGAACACGAGTGATCCGAGCACGATGATCAGCGCTTGGAGCAGAGCGATCACAAGCCTTCCGAGCAGCTGCCCGCTGACGAGCGTCCCGATGGAGGTCGGGGTCGAGAGGACGCGCCGCGCGATCCCGAGCCTGCGGGTCTCGATCAGCCATGCAGCGCCGTTGAGCGAGTTCAGGAAGATGAACAGCAGCAGTTGGGTGCTGGCGCCAGAGTCGAACTCTCCCGCGGCGCTCGTGTAGGCGCTCCCGTCGGGCGCCGTCAGGCGGGTCTGGACGAACGGTGTGGTCGCGGCCGCGGCCTGCACACGCGCGATCGCGATCGCGAACCCCTCGTGAAGCGTCTGCTGGAGCACCTGGGCGGCGGCGATCGTCCGGCCCTGGTTGGCGGCGGCCGATTGGACAGTCGCCCGGAGTTGCTGGGCGACGGAGTTCGGGCGAGCGAAGTAGCTGAGCGTCACGCTTGCGCCCTGCCGCAGGCGGACGTCGTAGCCGGCGGGGATCACGAGCCCGGCGTCGACGTCGCCGTGCGCGACGGCATGCTGAAGCGAGCTGGTGGTCGTGTACCGGACCAGCGTGGTCGATGGACGGCTTCGCAGCGCCGCGACGAACTGCTGGGCGAGCCTGCCGCTCGAGCTATTGAGCACGCCGATCCGGGCCTTTTGCGACCCGCCGAACGCTGCGCCCAGCAACAGGATGATCAGCATCGGGAGCACGAACAGGAAGAAGACGTTGGACCGCCAGCGCAGCAGCCGGCGCAGATCGGTCCCGGCGATGACAAGCACCTTCATCGCGCCACCAGCCTTCCGACGCGCATGAACGCCAGCGATCCGGCGACCGCCGCGAACGCGAGGATTGCGGCCACCGGACCCAGCACAGCTCCCGGACCAGCACCCCCGGTCAGGTTGTCGATCCCGCGTAGGAACCAGGCCTGCGGGGTGACGAGACTGATCGCCGCGAGCACTCCGCCGGCTTGGGCTACGGGGAAGAACGTGCCGCCGAGCATTCCCATCACGAGCGCGACCATCCCCTGCCAGTTCTGTGCCTGGTCGGGCGTCCTCGCGAGCGTGGCGACCAGGGTCATGGTCGCGGTCGCGGCGAGCACTCCCGCGACGATCAGCAACGCGACCCCGAGCGCGTTTCCCCAGTGGGCAGAGAGCAGGAAATGGGTCGCCACGGCGAGCACCGCCATGCTGACGCAGCCGAGCACGAGGCTCGTGAGGAGCTTGCCGGCCAGGATCGCGCCGCGGCGGATCGGCGCCACGAGCATCCGCGCGAGGGTGCCGTCGCGGCGCTCCTCGAGCACGCTCGAGATCCCGAACTGGACAGTGAAGAATAAGAAGAACACCGCCATCCCGGCCGCGTAGAACGTCCCGGCGTCGAGCTGTCGGCTCCGGGTCGAGACGTCGGCGATCGAGATCGGAGTGAGCGTCGCGGCCGAGCGCACCGGGGTTCTGTGCGCGGCGAGCGCGGCGTTGACGGCGATCCGCTCGGCGTTGACGCGGTCCGCGAAGGTCTGCGCGATCGACTCGGCAACCTGAGTGCCGATCGGTGAGTCGACGCTGCCAAGCACCCTAACCGTGGTCGACGGCCCTCCCCGTAGCCCGATCACGCCCACGGACAATCCGCGGGGCAGCACGAACGTCGCCGCCACCTTGTCCTGGTCGGCGGCGCTGCGCCCGGCGGCGAGCGTCGGCTCGGGCTGGACCGTGATCAGTCCGCTGCGCTCCAGTGGCGTGAGCGCGTCAGTTACGAACGGGTGAGGGGTTTCCGGAAAACCCCGCTGCTGCTGGTCGACCACGCCGAACTTGAACGTGATCGTTCCTTCGACGGCGTTGTGGAAGATCAGCCCGAAGATCGACGCGAGCGCGAGCGGCACGACGATTGCGACCAGCAGGGCCGATCGGTCTCGCAGCCGCTGGCGCAGGTCCTTGCCGGCGATGATGAATGCCGGTCGCATGTCTCAGTCACGGAGGGCCTTGCCGGTCAGGTGCAAGAACACCGCCTCCAGGTTGGGCTCGTCCACCTCGACCGAGCTGACCGCCACGCCGGCGTCGGCCGCGATTCGCAGCAGCTCCGGAAGCAGGCTGCGCGCCTGATCGACGATCAGTTCGATCCCGCCGTCCTGCACGCTCGCGGTCCGCACCGGCGCGAGCATCTGGGACTCTCGCGCGGCTGCCTGCAGGTCACCGGCCCCCTCGAGCGTTACGCGGTCGTGCTCGCCGACCATCGCCACCAGCTCGGCGCGCGTGCCTTCCGCCTTTAGCTCGCCGAGATCGACGATCCCGATCCGGTCGCATAAGCGCTCGGCCTCCTCCATGTAATGGGTCGTGTAGAGCACAGCCATCCCCTCGCCAGAAAGCCGCTCGACGCTCTCCAGAATCGCATTGCGGCTCTGGGGGTCAACGCCAACCGTCGGCTCGTCGAGGATCAGCAGCCGCGGGCGGTGGAGCAGCCCGATGCCGATGTTCAACCGCCGCTGCATCCCGCCGGAGTAGCTCTTGGTCTGTTCCGATGCTCGATCGGTCAGGCCAATCACCGCCAGCACCTCCTCGACGCGAGCGGCGGCAGTGTCGGGGGCGAGGCCATACAGTCGAGCGAAGAAGCGCAGGTTCTCGCGCGCGCTCAGATCCGGGTAGATCGCAAGCTCCTGCGGCACGTAGCCGATCGCGGCCTTCTCCGCAACGCTGCGCGTGGTCAGCGGCATGCCGACGACCGTCACCTCTCCCGCATCTGGCGCTAGCAGCCCGCAGACGATCGAGATCGTCGTCGTCTTACCGGCCCCGTTGGGACCGAGCAAGCCGTACGTCTCGCCCTCGGCGATCTCGAAGCTCACCCCCCGGACGGCGTCGAGCTGGCCGAAGCGTTTGTGCAGCTCGCGGCACTTGAGCACGGGCTCGGTGATCAAGCCGCGACGCTCGGCGCGTCCTATCCGTTCAGAGGCAGCCACGACCGCACCGTAAGCGGGGGCTGCCAGCTTGCCAACCGTACTTCGCCACGAGCGAGTAAGCGATTTGGCGCGGTCGCTCCCTACCGAAGGCCCAAGTCCCGCAGCGCCGGATTCAGCTTTGACGGACGACGGCGGTGAGCGAACGGTGCGCTTGACCGTCGCGACGACTGACACGTACGCTCTCGCGATTGCGGGTGTCCTGTTGGCCTCCGTACTTGCCGTCCGGCGCTTGTGGGTAACAGCGGATTCGTCGTGGCGCGGGTGACGCGAGACTGCGGGCACGGTGATCGTCCAGACCGACTCGTCCCGCGTCACGCTCGCTGACGAATTCCTGCCCGCCTACGACGTATCCGATACGGTCGGTCGTGGTCGATGCCGATGTCGACGCCACCTGGCAGGCGCTGCTGCGGGCAGACCTGATCGAGGTCGGCCGGCGCAAGCCGCTCGTTGGCGCACCTCGCACCTGCTCGTCGCGGGTCTGCCCGAGGTCGTGAGCGAGGACTCCGAAGCACGAGTCTCAAGCGCGTGCCCTCGACGAGACTGAATCGATGAGCCGCTGATGGCTGAGCCGCGCTATGTGCTTGATCATGTCGGTCTTCGGGTGCGCGATGTCGCGGCGTCGCGTCGCTTCTACGAGGCTGCGCTGGCGCCTCTCGGATTCGTCGTGGTGATGGAGGTGCCGGGGGTGCCGGGCGCCGGATTCGGCTTGCAGGGAAAGCCATCGTTCTGGATCCACCCCGGCCAGGTGTCTGGGCCGTTGCACGTCGCGTTTCATGCGCCTGACCGTAGGCGCGTGGACGACTTCTTTGCGGCAGCCCTCGCGGCTGGTGGGACCGACAACGGGCCACCTGGAGTTCGCTCGCACTACCACCCGAGCTACTACGCCGCGTTCGTCATCGATCCCGACGGCAACAACGTCGAGACGGTCTGCCACCACCTGCCTGCAACGTAGGTCTGACCGGTGGAGATCTGCGTTGCCGTCTCGACCACGTCCCCGTCCACTACACGCTCAACGACCCTTCTGTATCGTCACAAGCGAGCGTGACACGGCGGAGTGAAGGGCTCGAGCTTGGTGACGAGCGTTTGTGGTCGAGGATGTTGCAAACACCGCTCGCTAGTCCTGGGGAGGAGAAGGAACGCAATTCAGCGCGGGAGGCAGGCGACACGTTCGGTCCTCGTCGTTTGCGCTCCCCGTTGGTGCGCTGGAACCGCTTCGGCTCGTGCGTCGGCGGGTACCGGAAACACGCCGCGGTTGCTCGGGTGGCCGAGGCTCTTGGGCGGCGGTTGGCTGGTCGCCGGTTCAACCGGATTGGGCCCGGAACGCTTCGCGTACCGCTGCGGCCCGGCCGCCGCGCGAACGTCAGTCCCGATCGGGTCCGTGCCACGGCGGATGGTCAGCTTGGGTTCAGCAGCAGCGCGTGGGGTTGGCCGTTGGTGGTGTTATAGGCGTCGGCGACGATCTGCCCGGAGTCGTTGATCGCGGTCGCGTCGGTCAACTCGAACCCGGACCCGGTAGGGATCAGGCTGTTGAGGTCCTGGAAGTGTCCGGCGGTGTGGATGAACGCGCGGTAGAAGGGCGAGTCGGTGCTGTCGACGCCGTAGGTTTGGCCGACGATCACGCCTGAGTGGTTGATCGCCTCGGCAACGGTATCGATGTTGTAGGCGCCGAGGTCGGTCATCTTCCCGTTCTGATCGACGAACGCCTCGTAGTTGCCACTGGAGGTCTTGGAGTAGCCGGCGACCGCGCCCGAGAGGTTGATCGCGGTTCCCGCGGCGTCGATCGCGCCCAGTGTGCCGAGATCGGTCATCGTGGCGTTGCCATAGAAGAACGCGTGTTCGGGGTGGGTCGTGCACGGCTTGTGCTTCGGGGGCAACCGGTCGTCGGGACCGTGCTCGCCAAATACGATCCCCCGGTGATCTGACCGTTGGCGTTGATGCCGGAGCCGACGCTGACCCCGAGTCCAAGCGACCCGAGGTCGGTGATTGTGCAGGTGGACGCGGCCGCGGCCGGAGCGGCCATGGCCGCTATCACGCCTGCTGAAACGCAGGCGGTCAGCCCTCCTAACCGTCTCAGCCGTGCACACCTGCTCTCTCTACGCGCGGAACGGATTGGATGGCGGCTGGTTGAGCGCATGCCTGTGGCTCCTGGTGCGTGATGTCAGGACTCGTGTCGATCGGCGTGGTGCACCGTCTCACTGGCGCCGCCTGTTGGCGTCAAGCTCGTTTTGGGTAACGACGCTTGTTCCTCGCCTTTTCCTCCCACAATGCAGGATCGCGTAGGAGTTTCTCGGCCGAAATGGCCAACAACTGGTTGGAGGTGCTCCAAGAAATCCGCACACGCCTCGGCATTTCGGGTCCTACCGACGCTCCTTAGCGTCGCTGCCGACCTCAGAACCTCCCGGGCTGCTGCCGTCCCGCTAGACGTTTCCCGCTTACGGAACGGGTGGCGGGGCGCCCCCACTGGCAGGAGACCTGCTCGCAAACTGCCACGTTACTGCGCCCGACAATCAGGAGGGATCCGCGCCTGTGCCGAGGTTGGATACCGGGGGAACAGCCTACGCCCCTTGCGGGGACTCGTGCAGGATGGCGCGGTCGCCGCCTCCGGCCTTGGCCTCGTACAGGGCGGTGTCGGCGGCGACCAGCGCATCGTGGTGCGTCGGCGTGCCCGCGTCGAGGAAGACGCCACCGATGCTCACGGTGGCATGAACCCGGCTGGAACCGGCGGCGTGTGACTGCTCGCGCACAGCCGTGCAGAGGTCGTCGGCCAGGCTCCGGACGAGGTGAGGCGTCACGCCGGAGAGCACGGCGGCGAACTCGTCGCCTCCCATGCGGGCCAGTGTCTTGTTCGGTTGAAGGCGCTCCGCGAGTACGCGCGAGATGTTCCGGATCAGTTCTTCTGCGGCGTACGCACCGTGCCGCTGGATCAGATCGCGGTATCCGTCCACGTCGATGGAGAGAAGCGCTAGGCGCTCACCGTCTCGTGAGCGGGCGACGAGCCGGTCGAGCTCCTCCTCGAAGCGCCGGCGGTTCCACAGGCCGGTTAGATGGTCGTGGTCGGCAAGATAGAGCGCTCCCGCATCGAGCATTGCTTGCTCCGGCACGCCCGCCGTGGGGCCCTCAGACCTGGTGCCACCGGCACGCCGCTCGAGCGCCGAGCCCAAGACCTCGACCCAGCGCACGAAGTGCCAGTCGTTGAGAAAGAGGGCACGAACCCGTTCGCGCGCGGTTTGGCCGAGTCGGGCGGCCAGCGTCGGTTCTCTCAGGAGCTTGACGATCGCATCGCCGAACGCTCCAACGTCAGCAGGGTCCTCGACCAGCAGTCCACTGTGCAGATGTTCGATCTGCTCGAGATGACCCCCCACCGCGCTTGCGACGACGGGACGGGCCTTCCACATCGCCTCGGTCACTCCGAGCCCGAACCCTTCCTGCAGGCTCTTCTTGACCACGACTGCGGCCTGGCGCTGGATCGCGTTCACCATCGCGGCGTTCTCGTCGGGCGACGTGAGCGGGAGGCAGGCGAGATGAACCCGCGCGCGCGCCGGGGGCGGCAGTCGCCGCCAGCGTTCGCGGACGTCGGCGAGCACGGCTGCTGCCTCGGGGTCATCGGTGACCTGGTTCGCGTCGGGGCCCGCAAGGAGGAGGTGCGCGTCGGTCGCCGCTAACACCCGCTCGAGGAACCCGTCCAGGATCCCGAGCGGGTCCTTGATGCGGTCCCACCGAGCCAGCGAGACGACGACTGGGTCCCGGCTCCAGTCCGGTGGTCCGTCCGAGTCCAGGATCGTGAGACGAGCGGCGAGCATCGCCGTCGACCCATCCGTGCATTCGTACCTCGGGATGGCGGTCGAGACTCCGCCGGCGAGACCAAGGTGCTGCAGGATCGCGCTGGCGGCGCTATCTGACATCGGCCGATTCTTCGTCGACGCGGGGTCGATGCCCGGCGTCAAGATCGAGGTCTCCGCTCGGTCCAACCACCCCGGCACGAAGGCGTACCGGCTGAAGACGAAGCGGTCGACGCCGGCGAGGCGAGGCCTCAGACACCGCCACGCGTTCTGAGAGAGCTCGTTGCCGTGGTCGATGCCCACATGGCAGCGCCAAATGACATTGGCGCCAGCCCGCTTGAGCGGTACCGACATGGCCGCCGTCTGGGGGTCGTTCAGCACGACCAGGTCTCCGGGGGCGAGCAGGGACGCTAGCGCCCGGGCGTGGTCGTGGGCAGCTCGGTCGAGGGTCGCGAGCTCGTCGACCCCGAGCACGCCCCCATCGCCTGGCTGGCCTTGCAGCTGGTTGTGAAGGCGCTTGGTCACCCGGAAGAACTCGGCAGAACCGCGTAGCACCACCCACCGGACGTCGATCCCCGCGCCTCTCCAGTAAGGCAGCAGCGTACGAACGATCTGCGCGACTCCACCGCCGACGGCGGTGGAGTTGACGGCCCAAACCGTCCTCCCACCCAGCACGTCGCCGGCGTGCTGCTCGGCCTTAGAAAGGCGCTCGATCATCGGCTCGAACAAGTAACGGCCGAGATCCTCGAAATGCCGAGTCTCAAGCGGGATCGCTGCGAGAGCTTCCTCCTGTCGAGCCACACGGCGACAGTACCCACCGGACGGTCTCCGCGTCATCGTCGGGGATGAGCTCTCCGCCACGGCCTGTACGGATCCCGGGAGGCCGCACCCTCCGTCCACCGATCGTGAATGGGAGCGCGGCGAGCGCCGTGGCCCGTAGAAGCCGAACCGCAGGCCACGGGTCCTGCGGCGGCTCGCAGCGGCGCTTCCAACGCTCCCACGTTGGACCACAGCGAGTCGTCTGAGATCGAGCTCGTCGCGTCCCTGCTTCTTGCTAGTCAGCGGCGGAAGCGGGAGTCTCCGACTATCGAGCTGAGTCCTGACACACGCATGGTTTGGAACGCAGACAGCATTCTGGTCCGAGCCGAGCGTCTCTTCCGCTCAACCAAGCCAAAGCGGCAGTGCGGTCTCGTCCGTTTACGGATCGACCACTGGAGCACTTCAGGCCTCGCGCGAGCCGTACGCCGTATCACCGGACGCAAGCAGGTGATGACAGGCGGCTTGCTTTCTATGCGGGCTGCGATTCGCCCGCGAACTCGCGGAACAGCCCGGTCACGACGAATACCGTCTGCTCGGCGATGTCGATGGTGTTGCCTGCGACGCGCTCCAGACAACGCGCGACAAGGATCATGAACATCGCCCATTCGCGGACCTCGAGGTCGTCGCCGACGTCGACCGCGCGATTGAAGATCTCGCGGTTCAGCCGGTTGATCTCCCCGTCCAGGCGGACGAGGTCCTGAGCGAGGGCGACGTTGCGCGTGGCGAACGCCTCTTTGGCCTGCGACGCCTGTGAGCGCGCGAGCTGACCCATGCGCTCGATCGTGTCGAGAATCTGCTTGTCCTTCGGTGGCTCGTAGCCTGATAGCAGCACGAGCTTGGCGATGTTCGCGCACTGGTCGCCCATCCGCTCGACGCAGCGGATGATGTGCAGCAGCGCCGCGACGAGCCGCAGGTCGCCAGCGACCGGCGCCTGACGTGCGAGCAGCGACAGCACGCCCTGGTGTATCTCCAGGTAGCTCCGGTCAATCCGATCATCGTCGGCGATGACCATCCCGGCCAGCTCGACCTCCTGGCAGCTGACCGACTCGAGCGCCCGGTCGAGCTGCTGGATCACCATCTCGAGGGCGCCCAGCGTCTGGCTCTCGAGCTCCTTGAGCGATTCGCGGAACTGGTGGCGGGTCTCCTGCATCGCGGCTAGCCGAACCTTCCGCTGACGTCGCGCTCGTCCTTGGGGTTGGTGAACATCCCCGTCGTCGGCCCGTGCTCAACGAGCTCCCAATCGAGCATCAACGCGGTCGCGTTCGCGGCCCGTGTGGCCTGTTGCAGGTTGTCGGTGACAATCACGATCGTGTAGCGCTCCTTGAACTCGTCGATCAGCTCCTCGACTTTGACTGTCGCGACCGGATCAAGCGCGGAGGCGCGTCCGGCGCTCTGCCGAGCATACGGGGCAGCCGGTCAGAAGCTGTCGCGGGCCGGATGCGATTCCTCGAACATGTCCGCAGACACGATGTCCTGGGCACCGGTTGATCTCGTGTACCAGTCGCAGTCACACCTGCTTACGCGAGCGCCTTGCCAGCTCCACAACGACCACCGGCTCCGAGTTGACTCGACATCGCCGTCACCACCGCCGGCGCAGGGCGATAGCGGTGCCGCCTTTCGCGCAACGCTCAAGGGGCGGTAGGCGAGATGCCTTAACGGTTGGCTACCAGAGGCCAAAGTAGCGACGCCGAAGATGACGATCAAATCAGCCTCACGTGCCCGATCTGCGGCGGAGAGCACGTCTATGCGATCATCGGAGGGTGGTCGCTTGTTATCGGATTGAGGCTGCCCCGGGCGCCGTGGAACTTGGTTGCGGGCCCGGTGTGATCGTTACACAGTGACTACGATGGCGGTCTCCCGGTTCGTGGGGTTGTCGGGCTGGGGAAGGGGAGGTTGCGCCGCGTGACTCGGACGCAGTCGATCATCGACTCGCAAAGGGCTTGGTGGACTCGAGGTACGCTTGAGCTTGCCCTTGATTCCGAGCCGGATCACGGTCAGCGTCCACGGCGGCTCTTCGCGTAGTGAGCCGACAGCGCCGTGGTGAGTGTGGTCGAGGCCTGCGGCGAGTGGTTGTAGTTGCTCGAGCGCTTCGGGATAGTGGGACGAAGAGCGAGTAGAATGGTGTCCTGGTTGATCGAGCGGACCTGCCGAATGGTTCGTGCAGGCCACCGTTTGTTGATAACCTCGCGGTCGTTTCGCTAGATGATGAAAGGCCGTCAATGACGGGACCGCTTTTCCGTTTAGGTGGGAGGGCGCCTACACCGGCGCAATGACGCGCGGTGGGGGGAGACGCTTATGGCCCTTAGGGTCCGCAGAGGCAAGACCAAAAAGCAGCGTGTCGCGACGGTGGTGCGCTCGTTTGAAGCGGTCGTTCGTCGTCCGATCCTGGTAGGCGCTCTGCTTACCGTCGCGTTGTTCGCGATGTTTGCCGTAAAGTCACTTCCGAGCGGCGCTGTGACCGTGCCGACGGCGAGGAGGCCGCCCGTCACGACCCCGGCCGTGTCGCCGGTGACGGTCACGGTCCCGGCGGGCAAGACACCGCCAGTGACTGTCGCGCCGGTCAAGGTTCGGCCTGTGGTGACGCCGCGTGTCGGGTCCACGCCGTCGCTCTCAACGCCGCGTGCGCCGGACGCGCAGGTGCTGTCGGGTTCGGCGGTGTCTGCCCCGGCAAGCGCTTCGCCGGCCAGCGGCCGTTTGGCCGCGACGCGATACACGCGCGCGCCGAGCAGTGCCGCCTCGGCCCAGCAGCAGCTACGAAGCGTCGTTGTGCGCCTCAGCCAATGCATGTCCACGCTGAGTTCGGGCAGCCAACGGATGCTGCTATTACGCGCCGGGATCGGCACGGCTCGACCCTACAGCCCCCGCGCTGTCGCGCGAACGTTGCAGATCAGCGTTGCCCATGAGGCGCGCGCCGAGCACGCCGCGCTGCTCAAGCTGCAGACGGCCGCGCGGCAGCGCAACTGCGGTAGCACCCCCGCATGGATTCACGTACCCGCGCGCGACCGTCTGGTGCTAGTCGATGTCGTCCTAACCAACCCGTCCCAGCCCGCACGCGCCACCCATGCCTCGCGCCACGCGACCGCCTCGCGTGGCCGGGTGACCGCGATCCGCAACGGAAAGGCGAAGCCCTCGTTCACGCTGAGCGCGGCCGAAAGGGGCTTTCCTCTCGTTTTGGGAGTGAATTATGGGTGGGGGACGTTGATGTGGATGCCGGCCGAGCAGAGGTAGACCATTGCGATCAGCGCCTGGGCTGAGTGAAATCCGTAGGCGCGGTGTGACAGACGCCCAGATCAGCTGCCACCTGCGAGACCGGGCGACCGGGCCCGAACCGGAGCCGGACGCCGCGCTCCATCAACTCCTCGGGCTATTTCTTCGATGGTGGCATGAACCGGAGTCCCTCTCTCGAGGACCGAAATCCTCGTTCCAAGGTCTCCGCGGAAGCCGGCCCGGCTCATTGGGTGTGTTTGGTGGCTGTGGATTGAGCTCGCTGAGGAGGTGTTGATGAGAGTTCTGGGGGCGACAGCACGGTTTTCGCGTGTTGGGGGTTGGCGTTTGTCGCGGGTGGGACGGCCTGCGGTTGTGTTGTTGGCGTGCTTGGTGGGGGTGGGTGTGTTTTTGGTTGGCGCCGTGGCCGTGTCGGGCGGGCGGGTCTTGGGTCCTGCTCGGGGCGTCTCCCGCTTGGTGAGGCAGGTGTTGCGGTTGGGGGCGACGGGGACGGAGTCGGCTGCACTTGGCCGCGGTGGCGTGCGGGGTCTTGGCGGGTTCGCCGATGATCTGACGCTCGCCGGCACGGGGACGGCGAGCTTCTCGGCAGTCGTCAAACCCAACGGCCGTGTGACAACGGCATATTTCGAGTTTGGTTTGGGTACGCGCTACCGCGAGCCGAGACCATCGGGTGTGGTGTATGACCAGTCGACCCCCAAGGTCCATTTGGGCCCTGGTTTCGGCCCTCATTCGGTGTCGGGGAGGGTGTCGGGATTGGTGCCCAATGCGCTCTATCATCTGCGGCTGGTGGCTTTGAGTTCGGCTGGGACGGTCTACAGCCGCGATGCGCCGTTCAGGACCGCGAAGGATCCCGCGCCACCGATCCCGCGGATCGGCGCGACGATGAACGTGGAGCCGGTCTCCGGGCTCGTCTTTTTCCAGCCGCCGCGCAGCAAGTCGTCCGATGCCGGCGTGGCGGGATTGGTTGCAGGCGACGGGTTTCTGCCGTTGACCGAGCCGCGTCAGCTGCCGATCGACTCGCAGATCGACCCGCGCGCCGGCGCCATGCGCCTGGTGCTCGCAAGCCCGCAGCGCCCCCATAACCAGCGGGTCACGCTGGCGGGCGGGTTGTTCTCGCTATCGCAGACCCGCCACGGACTCGAAAAAGGTCTGACGACATTGGACCTGCTTGAAGGCGACTTCCCCGGGGCACCGACATACAACAGCTGCGTCGTCCACACCTCGGCTGACGCCTTGGACGCCGAGGCGCGGACGGCTCAGTCGAGCAGCCTGGTGCTACAGACGTTGCGCGCACGCGATCAAGACGGTCGCTTCCGTACCCGCGGCCGCTACAGCGCCACGACCGTAACCGGCGCCGGCACCGTCTGGGACACGATCGACCGCTGCGACGGAACCCTGACCGTCGTACACCGTGGGACGGTCATCGTATCCGACCTCGGGCTTGGCACAACGATCGCTTTACACGCCGGACAGCGCTACCTGGCCAAAGCACCCTAGTGTCCTGCGCCGTTAATTCGTTGGAGAAGTCGGGCGAGCTTGGCAAGGATCTGCTCGGCGGATTTGGTCTAGATGAACGGCTTGGGGTTCTGGTTTCACTCCGCTACCCAGGAGCGGATGTGTTTCTCGAGTGCTTGGACTGAGCGGTGATCTGAGCGGCGCAGCAGGTCGTCGGTCAGATACGCGAACGATCGCTTGACCTGGTTGATCTGGCTGGACTAGGTGGGGGTGTGGTGGACCTGGTAGCGGGGATGCTGTTCAAGCCGGCGGCGGATCGCGGGGCTCTTGTGCGTGGCGTAGTTGTTACAGACCGGCCACGCGTCGGTGCTCCGCCAGCACCAGCGGTGAGACGCGCGCCTACAGTCTGTCCGCTCCTGCGGCTGCCGCACCGCCCGCGCCGGATGTCGTGGAGCTCGCCCGCGCCGGGCAACCCCATTTCAACATCGGGACGCTATCGAAAGCAGACGGGCGCAGGTATCGAGCAGGCAAGAACCGTCGTGCTCGGAATCTGACGCGCCGGATTGCTGACCGATGTGACCGCTGCCGGGGCTGTCATCGGCGCTGGACGAATGACGACTTAGGTGAGGTGAGCTTAGTGTGGCCTCCGGGTCCGAACGTCGCAATCGGATCGCACAGCGCCGGTGCGACTGGTTCGGACGCGCAAGTCCTCAAGCCAGTTGGCGCGCTCGGGCGAGTTGGCATGCCCGGCTGACTCGAGTGCCGGCGGGCACAGCGTGTCCTCGGGCCGTGAGCTCGAGGGCACGAGCAGGTCCAAGGCGCTCCTCGGCGGCGACGAGCGAGTCGCGCCCCATCAGGTGGGCGACTGTCAGCGCCGAGGGGCCGCCAACCTCGACGCCCTGTGCTTTCGCGAGGCCGACGACCTCGAGCGCGTCGGCGTCCTCCCGCAGGACAGCGAACGCCGTCGCGACGCCCAACAGGTCGAACAGGACCTGCAGACCATCTCCGCGGGCCTGCGCTGCCTCAAGCGACCGCGCGTAATGCCCGAGTGCCTCCTGTGGGCGCCCGGACGACATCGCTAGGTCTCCGTTTATCGTCTCGATGCTCCAGAGAAGCTTGGCGTCCACGGGCGCCCCAACGTGCTCAGCCTGCTCGAGCCGCTGGGCCGCGAGGTCCAGCTCTCCCGCGTAAAGGCGGGCCTGGGCCTCGAACATGAGCGCGCCGGAGAGGGCGGCCGGTCCGATCCCGCGCGCTACCGTGGTCGCCTCCTGGCTGTCGCGGACGCTGGCTTCGTGGTCGCCACGGAACGTATGCACGATTCCGCGCTGTCCTACCGACAACGCTCGTGTCGTCGGGTCCGACGCGATCGCGACCGCCCGGTCAGCGGCGGCGATCGCCTCGTCCAGCCGGTCGATGACCATCAGGGCGAGGGCGTACGCGACGAACGCGCGGCCGTCGACCGTGGGATCGCCGGACGGCTTTTCCAGCAGGGGCTCGAGCACCGCCAGCGCCTCGCGCACGCGCCCGTTGTCCGCGAGCAGCCCCGCGCGGGCGGCCCCAAGCGTCGCAGCTAGGGGATCGCCAGTCGCGCGCGCCCAACGCAGCGCGGCCGCCGCCTCGGCGTCTGCGACGACTGCCGCCAGGTATGCGGCACCGGGCGCCAGCCACAGCGGCGCTGCCCACAGGAGGTCGTGCTGGCGCTGGGCATGCGCACGGCGCCACTGGAGCCCGTCGGGTGCGACGTCGAGTAGGCCGGCAGCGATCTGCCGCAGCGCCTCCGGCAGGCCGAAGCGCACCCGGCCATCGCCCGACTCGACCCGGCGCACGAGCGCGACCTCGAGCAGCCCCGCCAGCGCCTCCAGGACATCGAGCCCGTCTCCGCCGGCCACCGCCTCGAGTTCCTCCAATTCGACCGCACCGGCGAACGCACCCATACGCACAAAGAGCGCGCGCGGATCCTCCTCCACCAGGCCCAGCGTCCACTCAACGGTCGCACGCAGCGAGCGCTGCCGGTCCGGTCGGTCGCCGCCGGCATCCTTGAGCAGATCCGGAGAGTCGTGCAAGCGCTCGCGCAGCTGCGCCGGTGAAAGCAGCGCCAGGCGCGCGGCCGCCAGCTCCAACGCCAGCGGTAGACCATCGAGCAGATCAACAACCTCCAGCAGCGCCGCCCGGTCAGCTCCTTCCACGGACAGCGCCGCTCCCCGCCGGCGGGCCACGCGCTCGATCAACGCGAGCGAGGCCTCATCATCGAGCGCATCCAGTGGCACACAGCGCTCCGCCGCCAGTCGCAACGGCGCTTGCGACGTGATCAAGAGGCGTAGCTCCGGAAGTGCGTCGAGCAGGCTGACGAGCGCCGGCCCGGCGCCGAGAAGGTGTTCCAGATTGTCGAGCACCAGCAGCGTAGGACCGCGCGCGCGGAGCCGGTTGACTACCGCCTCCAGCGACGACCCCGAGACCTCGCCTTCAGCGCCGATCGCGGAGGCCACAGCCGGCAGCACCTCCTCCGGCGAGGTCGCGCTGGCAAGCCTCGCCAGCCACACTCCGCCGGGATGCTCATCCAGCAGGCCGGTCGCGGCTAGCAGCGCCAGACTCGTCTTTCCCACACCGCCGCGGCCGGTCAAAGTCACCAGCCGCTCCCCCTCGTCCACTAGCGCGGCTCGGACACGCTCGAGATCATCCTCGCGACCCACCAACGCCGGCGCGCCAGCCGGCAGGTTCGTTGGACGCAACTCCTCGGTCCGCGCCGGCGGGAAGGCCGCCGCGCCACGACCGTCCACCACAGCGCAGAACAGCTGCTCGGGCGCCGGAAAATCCTTCAGACGATGCGCGCCCAGCGGGTCGGCCGGGACCACGTCGCCGATCAGGGCGCGTGCAACCCCTGTCAGCAACAGCTGCCCTCCATGCGCCGCGGCCGCCACCCGCGCCGCGCGATGAACCTCAAGGCCCACATACCCGGTGGCGCGACGCTCGACATGGCCAACGTGCAAACCCATACGAACCCCCAGCTCGCCTACCTCCCGCGGCCACCTGTGCGCACGCAGCGCACGCAAGGCTCCCACGGCTGCGCGCGCCGCCGGCACCGCATCCACGAAGGTGGCAAAGAACGCATCGCCCTCGGTGCCATCGACGAAACCCCCCTCCGCCGCGATCGCCCCGCCCACCAGCGCATGATGATCGGCCAGCACCCCGGCCCACGCCGACCCTAACCTCGTGGCCAGCCGAGTTGACCCCTCGATATCGGTGAACAACAGGGCGATCGTGCCATCCGGAGGTCGAGCCGGAACTTCCACACAGCCAGCGTAACGTCGGCTGCGACCCATTTCAGCCGCGCCCGGCTCCCAACCTACCGGACCCTGCGCACCAGCGACCGTTGCTGCGGTTCCCGCGCTCCCCATTCGCGCGTAGCGATAGCGGCAACGAGGCGGCGGGAAATCGATTCAGGCCGCAATCGCCGTGCGCGAGAATCGCGGAGCGAGAGCGCCCAACTGCAACCGCGATGTCCAAAGCGCGCCGTGTGCTCCTAAGCTGACCCGTCCGAGGTGCCGGGGTATCGGTCTAGAGATTCGAGACGACTTTCCGTGACCTCGTCGGCGACGCCATCGAAGTAATCGTTCAAGACCTGCCTGAACACTGCGTTGTCCGGGGCGGCTCGAGCAAAGAGTGTCATCGACGACCGGAGCTTCATGGCGTCTGTGGTGCCGAAAATCTGCTGCGCACTTCGTCCGTCGAGCTCCGTGAGGATGCGTGCGGACTCGATCAGGCGGGGCCCTAGGACGGGATCTTCAAGATAGGCCTTCGCCTCAGCTAGCGACGAGATGGCGTAAGTCCTGGACATCGAACTCTGCCCTAGGCCGGAGAGCTGGGGAAAGATGAACCACATCCAGTGGCTCACCTTGCGACCGGCGTGCAGCTGAGCCACGGCTGTCTCGTATGCCTCTTTCCCGTCCTGAGCAATCTCGAAGCGTCGCAGCCGGTAAGTGTCGTTCATGTCAGCGAGGGCAGGCAGGGTTCGCCGGGGAGCGCACCGCAGACTATCGCGAGCCGAACGCAGCCCAACGCGCCGCTGCGCCATCGCGCCAGCGTCGCGACCCCACAGCGCAGTAACAGCTCATTCCGACGGCGATATGGGTTGCTGGCCGCCGCGCTGTTCGCGGTGCGACGCATCCGGAGCGCTCAAGCAGCTGGCGCCGTCCGGGCTCGATCAAGACTCCGCCATCGAACTGGCGCGCGACGCGCGAGGCGACCTCGATCTCCGGGCGGTCGAGCAAGCTCTCTCGAGGACGTGTATCCGCAGCTGGTGGCTGAAAGCGTCGAGCTGCGACCATTGACCAAGCCGCCGGTCAGAGCGACGCATCGGCATCGGCACCGGCGGCGCGACGAGGTGCTCGTCGGTGTCGATCGCGCGCGGCTCGTCGATGTCGCGCGGCGAGCCGGCGCGATGATCGAGCTCACCGCTCCGATCGGTGCGCAGGTAGGCGATGATGCGCCGATCTTGCAGGTTCGCGGGGGCCGGCCCATGGATCAGCGCGCCAGCTGGTCGATCTGGCGCTCACCGAAGTGCCGTGGTACGGGGCCGGGACACCTCAGGTAGCGCGGCGCCTCGCCGCCTGTTTGCCGCGGGCGTGATCACGCGTCAGCTCCTCACAGCACGCGAGCTGCAGGCCGTCGAGTCCAAGCTCACCGCGGTCGCCAAGATGGCACCGTTCTTGGCCCTATTCTTGATCGTTCGCGGCGCGCCCGCGCTGCTGCTCTATCGCACAGTCCTCGATCGGCGGGAGCGGATCGCGCTCGCGCTGTTGAGCTCCACGCAGCTGCCGCTGGTCGTTGCGATCGCGGACTTGGCTACTGCGGGTGGTCACATGCGCGCGTCGACCGCCGCTGCCCTGGTCGGCGCGGCAGCGCTCTCGACGCTGGTGTTTCCGCTCCTCGGGCTCAGGATCAAGGGCGCCAGCGCGGCCGAGCCGATCGCGACCGGAGCCAGCACCTGACATGTCGGCGTCGACCATCTCAGCAAGCGCTACGGCGAGGGACACGTCGAGATCTCTAGTTGAGTTAGTCGCGTCGCTCTAGGCGAGCGCGTGCGTGACCGTATAGCCTTGCTGACAGCTGACACGGGTCGCGCTCACATCACTGTCGCACGGCGCCGGGTGCGGATGCAAGCTCCCAGCCGCTGATTTGCTGCCGATCCTTCGCGGCCTACCGGCTGCGCATGATCCGCGTGTGCTGGTCGGGTCGGCGAGCGGTGACGACGCCGCCGTGTTCCGGCTGCGAGCGGACCTCGCGCTTGTGCAGACGGTCGATTTCTTCACGCCGATCGTTGATGATCCGTTCGACTTCGGGCGGATCGCCGCCGCTAACGCCCTCTCTGACGTATACGCGATGGGGGGATCGCCGCTGACGGCGCTCAACCTGGTCGCCTTCCCGTTGGAGCGGCTCGGCGGCGAGGTGCTGCGCAGAATTCTCGAAGGTGGCCTCGCGGTGGCCGATGGAGCCGGCTGCTCGATCGTTGGTGGCCACTCGATCGACGATGCCGAGCCGAAGTATGGGCTCGCGGTGACCGGCATCGTCGACCCCGCGGCGATGCTGACGAACGCCTCCGCGCGGGCCGGGGATGCGCTCGTGTTGACCAAGCCGCTCGGCGTCGGCGCGATCACCACGGCACACAAGCGCGGCGTCGCCGAGGCCGCCCAGATCGCCACCGCGGTCGCGGTGATGGTGGCGCTGAATGCCGACGCGAGCCGGCAATCGCTGGCGGCTGGGGCCCACGCGGCGACGGACGTGACGGGGTTCGGACTGCTGGGGCATCTGCACGCGCTGGGGCGCGAGAGCGGCCTCGCCGCGGAGGTGTACGCGGTGGACGTTCCGGTGCTGCCGGGTGCCCTGGAGCTGCTCGGAGACGGTACTGGCGTTTCCGGTGGCGGACGGCATAACCGGTCCTATGCCGACTCGTTCACGAGCTTCGCGGCGGACGTGACGGAGTCGCGCCGACGGCTGGTTTGCGACCCGACAACTTCAGGAGGGCTGCTGGTATCGCTTCCGGCCGCGCGGACCGACGAGCTAGAGGGAGCGGTGATCGGGCGGATGCTGGACGGTGAGCCGGGTGCCATCTCGGTCGTATAGTCGCCGTTCGGAGCGGCCGGGGCCGGTGCCCCAACCGGCCTTCAAAGCCGGGGAGCCGTGGCAGCCCCACGGTAGGAAGGTTCGACTCCTTCGCCGCTCCGTGGTCCGATGAGCGCCCGGCGGCCGGTCGGCGACGGGCCTTTGCGTGACGCGCTCCGGCGTCTGCCGTCGGTCGACCGGCTGGCAATCGCCGTGGCGCGGGCAACTCTGGCCGAGCGCCGAGCCGAGCTGCTGGACGGCGCCGACGACGACGTAGACTTGCTGGCACGGGCAAACGACCGCCTGCTGCCCTCGCTCCGTCGCGTGCTGAACGCCACCGGCGTCGTCGTGCACACGAACCTCGGTCGCGCCCCACTCGCACCCGCCGCCCGCGCCGCGGTGGCTCGGGCAGCCATCGGGTATAGCAACCTGGAGCTGGACCTTGCAACTGGTGAACGCGGCTCGCGCCACGGACACGTCGAGCGGCTGCTGTGCGAGCTGACGGGCGCGGAGGGGGCGATAGCGGTGAACAATTGCGCGGCCGCCGTTCTGCTCGCTGCCGCGACGCTCGCCGGTGGCGGGCGGGAGCTGGTCGTCTCCCGTGGCCAGCTGATCGAGATCGGGGGCGCCTTCCGGATTCCCGAGGTGATCGTCCAAGCCGGCGCGCGGCTGGTCGAGGTTGGGACCACTAACCGCACTCGCCTGGGCGACTACAGGGCGGCGATTGGCCCGCAGACGGGCGCGCTGCTGCGAGCGCACGCGTCGAACTTCAGGACGATCGGTTTCGTCGAACAGGTCGAGATCGAGGCGCTGTGCTCGCTTGGGGTGCCGGTGATTGACGACGTGGGCTCGGGGGTGCTTGCCGACGAGCTCGAGCTGCTGGCGGACGAGCCGCCGGTTCGCCGCTCGGTACGCGCCGGCGCCGCGCTTGTCTGCTTCTCGGGCGACAAGCTGCTCGGCGGTCCCCAGGCCGGGGTGATCGTCGGTCAGCGTGCGGCGATCGAGGCCGCGCGTGTCCATCCTCTCGCTCGGGCGGTGCGGATCGACAAGCTGTCGCTGGCTGCGCTCGAGGCGACGCTCGCGCTCTATCGCGATCCGGAGCTGGCGCGCCGCGAGCTGCCGGTGCTGGCGATGCTCACCGCCTCCGACGCCCAGCTCGAGCAGCGCGCGCGGGCGCTCGCCGAGGCGACCGGGGGAGAAGTCGTGGCGAGCGTCGCCCGCGTTGGCGGCGGCGCGTTGCCGCTCCTCGAGTTGCCCGGCCCCGCGGTCGCGCTCGACGGCGGCTCCGCGGGGATCGACGCGCTCGCGCGGCTGCTGCGAACCGGAGAGCCGGCGTTGATCGGGCGGATCCAGCATGGTCGCCTGCTGCTCGATCCGCGCACGCTCACCGACGATGAGGCCGAGGAGGCGGCGCTGGCCGTCCGCGCAGCGGTCAAGTGAGCGGTGTGCATTCGCCACTGACTGTCGGGACCGCCGGACACATCGACCACGGAAAGACCGCGTTGGTGCAGGCGCTGACCGGAATCGACACCGACCGCCTGCCGGAGGAGAAAGCGCGGGGGATTACGATCGTGCTCGGATTCGCGCCGCTCGTGCTGCCGGGCGGGCGGGTGCTGTCGTTGGTGGACGTTCCCGGGCACGAGCGGCTGCTCCGCGTGATGGTCGCGGGCGCGACCGGAATGGACTTGTTCCTGCTCGTGATCGCGGCCGACGACGGGGTGATGCCGCAGACGCTCGAGCACATTCGGGTGCTCGAAGCGCTCGGGGTCAGCCGCGGAGTGGTGGCCGTCACGAAGTCCGATCTCGCCGACCCACGTCCGGCGCTGGCAGCCGCGGCCGAGCTGATGCCGGCGGCCGAGATCGTCGCGTGCTCGGCGCGGACGGGCGCTGGGCTGGACGAGCTCGCGGTTGCGCTCGAGCGTGTCGCCGCGCGAACTCCGAGTCGGCCCGCCGACTCGCGCTCGGCGATCCTGCACATCGATCGCGTGTTCACGATCCGCGGTGCCGGGACGGTCGTGACCGGGACTCTGTGGTCGGGGATGATCCGTCGCGGGGAACGGCTGAGGTTGCTGCCTGGCTCCCGCACTGCGCGCGTGCGAAGTGTGCAGGTGCACGACCGACCGGTCGACCATGCGGCGGCGGGACAGCGCGTGGCCGTCAATCTCGCGGGGCTCGAGCGGCGTGCGCTAGAGCGTGGCGACGTCCTCGCTGGCCAGGGCGCCGCGGTTCACCTTACGCACAGGCTCGAGATCGAGCTCGCGTTGCCCGGGCGACTGAGTGATCGCGAGCGCGTGCAGTTGCACCACGGCACCCGAGCCACGCCGGCGCGCGCGGTTTGGCTCGGCGAAGCGCTCTGGCAGCTGCGGACGGAGCAGCCGCTGATCGCCGCCGACGGCGACCGCGTCGTGGTGCGCCGGATCAGCCCGCCCGACACGCTCGGCGGAGGCGTGATCGTCAGGGCTGCGGCGGGAGGCCGGCCACGGATCGAAGGGGAGCCTGAGTCGGTCCTCGCCCCGGTGGTGGGCCCTCCGGCGCTGGGCGCGGAGGCGCTCGCGCTCGAGCAGCGACTGCGCGCGGCGGGGCACGAGCCGCCAAGCGAGGGGGAGCTCGGCGACGAAGCCCAACATCTCCAGGCGCTGCACGCCACGGGGCAAGCGGTTCGGATCGGGCGCTCGATGCACGCGCATCCCGACGCGATCGCCGACGTCCGCGCCGTGGTCGAGCGGATCGTGCGCGCTGAGGGAACGATCACACTCGCGCGTTTGCGCGACGAGCTCGGGACGTCACGGAAGTACGCTCAAGCGCTGCTCGAGCACCTCGACGCGGCCCGAGTAACCCGCCGGCTAGCCGACGACAAGAGGGTGCTCCGAGGCTCCGGCGAGCATCACGGGGAGCCGACATAAAGCGCTCGGTACGGGTCGCCTGCTCGCTGGTTGGTTCTTGCCTCGACTGGTAGGGACAGCTATCCTGCGCCCACGTGGGGCGCAAGGACGGGAACCGTCGAGATCAGGGTCGGGCTGGCCGCTGATTCTCACGGCCCCGTAGAACAATGACGCTACCGGCAGCGTTTGAGACAGGCGTCATAACTGCCTTGGCGCTTGTGCTCGCGCTTGCGGCGAGCGCCAAGCTGCGTCGGCCCGGGCCCGCGGCAGACGAATTCGCGGCGCTCGGAATCTCACAGTCGCCTGGCGCGGTACGCATGCTTTCGATGATTGAGTTCGGGGTCGCGTGCTTCGCGCTGGCTGCGCCGGTGGGCACCTCTGGCTTTGTTCTCGCGCTGGTTTTCGCCGGGTTTGCCGTCGCTCATACGGGCCGGTGGCGCTCAGGTCGCAGCGGTGGTTGTCGATGCTTCGGTGAGCAGCGCGCCGGGCTCCCATCAAATAGTCTCCAGCTCGCGATGACTGCGGTGTCTGCAGGGATGGCGGCTGCGGCGGGCGTGGCTGGGCCGCCGAGTCTGGTGGGCTTGGCGGTGAGGGAACCTGGGATCGGGCTGCTCGTAGCGATCGGAGCCTCGATCGCGGCGCTGGGTTGGCGGCTCGTATTTGCCGCTACCGTTACGCCTGCTGCGGTCAGCGAGCATCTGGTGACCACGTCCGCCTTCTTCCTTGAACGGCGATTTTCACGCCGGACGCTGCTACTGCGAGTCGCGCTGGCCGGGTCGGCGCTATCTGTGGCACCGTTGCGCTATCTGCTGTATCCGGGCTCGGCGCTGGCCGCGATCAGTCCAGGGAGTTGCGCGGACGGACTGTGCACCGATGGTTACACGGCGTTTTGCTGCGAGATCAACGATGGGCTAAACACGTGTCCGGCGGGCACGTTTCCGGCTGGGTGGTGGATGTGCACGGACTACGCGGGTCACCGACTCTGCTCCGATCAGGGCGTGCGCTACTACGTAGACTGCAACCGTCTTCCGGGGCATCGCATCCCGGGTGGTTGTCACTGTGCGAACGACAGTTGTGCGCACCGGCGCGTGGCCTGCAACGTCTTTCGCTATGGCCAATGCAACACGCAGATTGCTGGGATCACCGAGGTCGTGTGCCGGATGGTCGTGTGCAAGAACCCGAGCTCAATACGAGGCCTGAACTGCAGCTCTTCTGTGGCCGTCGACGATGCGGTCTGTGGGCATGAGGCCCCCTGTCTTGAGCCGCCCGCAAACGAGCTAGCCGGCGCAGGAGGGGTGTGAGCAGTGAGCGCGACAGAGTTTGTGATGATCACCGAGACGGTGCTGCTCGCGTTGGTGGTCCTGTTCGTGGTGGCGTTGCTGCGCAGCCATGCGGAGATCCTCCGCAGGCTCGACGACATCACGAGCGGGGGGAACGAGGTGGCCGCCCCCGCCCAGTCGACGTCGGCCACCGGCGCCGTTGCGCGCGATGTCGTTGGTGAGACGCTGGCTGGCGACGCTGTCAAGCTCGCAGTTGAGGCGGGAGCGCCGAGCACGCTGCTGGCGTTCCTGAGCAGCGGCTGTGGTTCGTGCGGGCCGCTCTGGTCGGCGCTGCGTGACGGCGCGCGCATTCCCACGGGAACGCGGTTGGTCGTCGTGACCAAGGGTCCCGAGCGGGAGAGCGTGACGCGGTTGAGAGAGCTCGCGCCCGCAGAACACGAACTGGTGATGTCGACGGCCGCGTGGGATGACTTCTTGGTCACCGCCACACCCCATTTCGTGCTCGTTGACGGCAGCTCAGGCCGGATCGCTGGCCGGGGAAGCGCCGCTAGTTGGGAGCAGATCGTGACCTTGGTCGAGGAGGCCAGAGCGGACAGCTCGAGGCACGCGTCGCGGGCGCGGAGCTCCTCGGCACGAGCGGGGCGGGCTGAGGAGGCGCTCGCGGCGGCGGGGATTACCGCCGCCCATCCAAGCCTTTACCCATCTAATGACGGCTCTGGTGGCGGAGGGGGCGGTGAGTAGCGCCGAGTTCGCGCTCGTAGGCTGCTGGCTGGCCATGCTGGGTGGCGTGCGAGCGGCATGGTCGCCCTGAGGACAGTCGATGCTTGCGAGCATCACTCCGTTCGGTGAGCGGAGCCGGGGATTCTCATGGCATGTGACCGCGACGGCGTTCGCGGTGGGAGCGATCGGCACGGGAGGCCTGGCTGGTGCGGCTCTGGGGACAATCGGCTCACTGCTTCCCGGCGGCTCAGCCTGGCGCGGCCTCGCGCTGTCGGTAGTGCTGGTGACGATGGTGCTGTTCGACGCCACCCCTTTGCGGGGGCGGCTTCCCAGCTCGCGCAGGCAGGTCAACGAGGACTGGCTGGCTCGCTACCGCGGCTGGGTGTACGGCATCGGCTTCGGCGCGCAGCTCGGCGTTGGCGTTGCGACGATCGTTACCTCAGCGGCGATCTATGCGACCTTCGCAGCCACACTGCTGTGCGCAAGCCCGGCGATCGGCGCTCTGATCGGCGCAACGTTCGGGACCGTCAGGGCTCTGTCGCTGGTTCCGGGTCATGCCGCTCAGGATCGTGACGCGCTAGTGGAGCTGCATCGTCAGCTCGGCCGGGTTGAGCTCAACGTGCGACGCGCGGTCTCGCTGCTTGAGCTGCTGGGGCTGGTCGCGGTGCTGGGATGGGTCGCATGAGAGTCACCGGTCACGGCCGTTCGATCGATGTTCCGAGCGGCTGGGAAGCGCGGATCTTCCGCCGCACGGGCGCCGCGCCGGTGTTGCACATCGCGACGTTCGCTCTACGCGACGACGACGGCGACTTCGGCGCAGCGGCCACCGGGCGCATGGGCCCAGACGACGTGTTCACCGCGCTGTTCGAGTACCAAGTCGATGAGCAGCTCCGCCCGGGGCGCGGGCTGTTTTCTGCCGCGCGGCCGAGCCCCCCGCGCGCGGACGACTTCGGTGTGACTCAGCTCCAGGTCACGCGCCGCGGACAACTCGGATGGCAGCGATTCTTCACCGACGCTGGTCGGCCGTGCTGTCTCTATGCCGTTATCCAGCCTGCGCGCAAACACGCAGATCTTCTGGTCAAGGAACTAGCTCGCGTGCTCGCCACGCTCCGGCTCACGGCGGACTCTGCACCTCACGAGTAGTCAAAGACGTGAAGCCATTGGCGTCAGTCACCGCCAGTATCACCGAATAGTCCCCAGCTGCGCTGAAGGTGTGCGAGGGACCCTGCGCGATCGAGGTGTCCTGGGTTCCGGAGCCGGGGTCACCGAAGTACCAGTGGCGGCTGACGATCGGCGCTCCCCCAAACCCCAGGGTCGAGTGATCCGCGAATGAGAACGTCGCGCTCGAGTCCGACTCCGTTGCGGTGAACGATGCGCTTGGCGCCCCCGGGGCGGTGACGACGTGGGTGCCTGTCGCGGACAGCCCGTTCGCGTCGAGCACCGTGAGACTCACTACATAGACGCCCGGGGCCGAGAATTGATGGATTGGGGCCACGAGCGTCGAAGTGTTAGCGGTACCCGACGAGCCATCGCCGAAGAGCCAGCGGCGCGAGACAATCGCCGCGCCCCCTTTTCCGGGGCGAGAGGTGCTGGTAAACGACGCGGTGTCGTGGGCGCCATCGACCACCGTCGAGAACGACACTGCCGGCGGCGAAGGGACCGGCGAACTCGCGCGGCCTGTATAGCTCGCAGCGTCGCGGCTCGGTCCGAGCGGGCACGGGGTCGCGTCGGAGCGCCGCGGGTTCTCGTAGCTCGCCGTAATCCGGCGCGCGAACCTGGTTCCCTCCACCATCGTCGCCCCCCGCACCGTGAGCGTGATCCGATACGGCACGCGACTGCCAAGCCGGTAGATCCTGCCAAGACAGGACAGAGCCGCGAAGAAGACACCGCGACCGGTGTAGCGCCCTCTGCCAACACGATGCAGAGTGAGGTGATCGTGGCGACCGGCGCTGCGCTCCCGATCCAATCGCAACAGTTCGCAGACGCTGCCCCGGCAGTGGCTCGGGACAATCGTCCAGCCTCGCCTCAGCAGCTCACCGACACGCTCGCCCCGAAGATTCACTGCCACAGTCACGCGCGCCGACATCGCGAACGTGCCCACCACACGCGCATCGATACCGGCAAGACGGGGAGCACGGGCCGACGGACCCGAGCGTGCGGGCGCGGCCGGCGCGGCAATTGCGCCCGCAAAGGCAACAACCACCGCAACCGCGGGAAGCCCCCTTCGCGCGAAGTCCATTTCGACCGGAGTGTACGCGGTCAGCCTCCCACGAGGCTCAATTCACGGGCGCCAGAAATCGGCTGCGCCACTCATCACAGCCTGAAGGTCAACGTGACGACCAGCGAGTCCGAAGACCTACTGGGAGCCAAGCGCGATCTTTCCTGTAACGCCGCTTCGTCCGTAATCCGTATCCTCCGCGAGGCAAATGATCCGCCTCGCGATGAGCTGGTTCGGGCCGGCGCAGATAAGAGCAAAGGGACAAGCGCCTGCGGTCAGCGACCACCATGCACGACGCATTCGCGTCACGTGTTCCCCAAGGACAGTGATCCGCGTCTGCGTTGAGCCCGAGTCCGCGCTCTGGCCTCGCGCCGGTTGGAGCGGGAAGATGTCGGTGTGAGTGACGCTTCTGCCAAGGACCAGCTTGCGGCGCTCGGTGCGCTGTTGCGCGCGCAACGTGTGTCTGCCGCGCTGTCGCTGCGCGAGCTCGCTCAACGGACGAACGTTTCCAACGCTTACCTGAGCGAGTTGGAGCGTGGACTGCACGAACCATCCCTGCGCGTGTTGCGAGCCATAGCGTCGGCTCTTGGTATGCCTCTCGCCTCGACGCTCGCCAGCGCGGGGGTCCTGGGGGACGCGGAGGACGAACGCCCAGCCGGCCTGCGGGAGACCGAATCCGCGATCCTTCGCGACCCGGATCTCAGCGAGCCGCAGCGGACTGCGTTGCTGAGCGTGTATCGAAGCTTTGTCCAGACCAGCTCGACTCAGTGAGCTGTATACCGGGCGGATGATCGATATACTGACCGCATGGCGGGAGTCGACTGACGAGATCTTTACGCCACCAACCAGGCAGCGATTGCCCGGGCGGGCATCCCGCCGGTCACGCGTGGTCCGGTGGCGCGGCCGGCGGCTCCCACACCGATCCCCGAGGTCCCAGCGCCACAGAGGCGATCTGGGCGTTCTTCGCAACGACATCCGCTGACGCCCCACCCGGTTGACCACCCAGCCCCAACACCGGGGCCACCTTGAAGATTGTCGTCGGCGACGCGCCTCGTTTCAGCGTCGCTCTGGCCCAGCCACGAGGTTTCGCCTACGTAGACCGTCGCTCAGATCGTTCTCAGCCAGCTTGGCGTGTGGCAGTCTCACCCGTATGCGGTCGCTGCGCATCGATCCGTCCAAGCCCCCGCCAGGGCCGTTCCGGGAGTGTTTCTGGCGTAGTCCGCTGCGGGGGCCGTGGCTGACCGCGGTGCTCGGGCTGGTCCTCTTGATCAGCCTCCCGATCGTGATCGTAACCGGGCTGCTGTCAAACGACGCCTACCAACCGGGACTGGGGGCGAACGCGCTCGGCCGGAACATCGGCGGCCCGCTCGACCTCTACCTGTTTGGGTGGCCGACACACCCGTCCTGGCTGTACGCGCTGACGCAGGGCCTGCACGTCTCGATCGGACTCGCGCTGGTCCCGGTGCTGCTGACGAAGCTGTGGTCGGTGATCCCGCGACTGTTCGAGTGGCCGCCGGTCCGAGACACGGCGCATGCGATGGAACGGCTCTCGCTGGCGCTGCTGGTCGGCGGCGCGCTGTTTGAGTTCGTCACCGGCATTCTCGACATCCAATACTGGTACGCGTTTCAGTTCTTCTTCGCCCAGGCGCACTACTACGGTGCGTGGGTGTTCACCGGGGCGTTCCTAGCCCATGTCGCGTTGAAATTCGGAACCATGCGACGGTCGCTGAAGACCCGCGCCGAGGTGTTCGAGTCGGTCGGGGGCGAGGGCGTGGCTCCGCAGTCGGGCCTCGGCGCTCGCTCGCTCGCAGCGGCGTCCCCCGCGCCGGTGACGATGTCGCGCCGGGCGCTGCTTGCGACGGTGGGGGCGGGGTCGGTCCTGCTGCTGCTACAGGGTGCGGGCCAGTCTCTCGGCGGGCCCTTCCGCGGGTTGGCGTTCCTGCTCCCGCGCGGGCGTGCTCGTCCGGGCCCGCTCGGCTTCCCGGTCAACAACACGGCAACGGCCGCCGGCATCTCGGCCCCGAGTGTCGGAGCGAGCTGGCGGCTGACGCTTGTCGGCGAGCACTCTGTCTCCTTGTCGCGCGAGCAGCTGCTCGCGCTGCCCCAGCACACCTACGATCTGCCGATCGCGTGTGTCGAGGGATGGTCGACGACGCAGCGGTGGAGCGGCGTGCGGCTGCGCGACCTCGCCTCGCTGTGCGGCGTATCGGGGCCGGCCACGGTCACCACTAGGGCGCTCGGCCACGGCACGTTCGGCCACGCCACGCTGGGTCACGAGCAGGTGGCCGACGAGCGCTCGCTGCTGGCATTGCGCGTCAATGACCTTGACCTCTCGCTCGATCACGGCTATCCAGCTCGCGTGATCAGCCCGGCGGTGCCGGGCGTGCACTGCACGAAGTGGGTGACGAAAATGACCTTCGGCGCGGTGGCGGAATGACCCGGTTCAAGAGCTTTCGAGCCCGCTACGGCGCGGGCCCGCTGCACCTGCTCGCGTTGCTAGCGAGCTTCGCGATCGCCGGGGCTGCGGTACTGGGTTGGTTTCAGCGGGCCTACGTGTTGGAGTGGTTCGCGGGGGCGATCGTGATAAACGACCTCGTGCTGCTGCCGTTCTACTCGCTGCTTGACCGGATTGCCTTCGGTGGGCTGGGCAAACGAGTTGACCGCGCGCGACGCACGGCGCTGCCGGGCCTCGTCAACCCCATGCCCTACCTGCGAATCCCGGCGATCCTCAGCGGCCTCCTGCTCGCCGTCTTCTTCCCGGTGATCTTCGGGCTCGGGGCCCACACGGAGCTCAACGCAAGTGGGATCGTCGAGCGCGGATATCTGGCGCGCTGGCTGCTCGCTAGCGGAGTGATGTTCGCGGTGTCGGGGGTCGCGTACGCCGTGGCCTTGGGGCGCGCGCGTACGCCACCCGAATCAGTCGATCCCGATCCGGATCACATGACGCCCGGCGACGACGCCGCACCCGCGCCCGATTAGGAACGCGAGAAGGAGGCCAAGCCGAACGCGCAGTCTCGTCCGACCGGCGAAGCTCTGCGGGTGTTTCTCGGCTAGTGAAAGAGGAACCCGGCGGCGTCGAGGACGCCACGTGTGTCGAGCCGCTGAAAGCGCTCACGCAACTCCGTGTTCTCCTCACTGGCCTGCCAGGTAGCGACCGTGGCGATGCCATCGAGCTGTTGCAAGCCGTGAGCTTGCGGCTCGTCGACCGCGGCGCGTAGCCAGGACAGGTCGTCCGAGATGCGTTGGGGCCGCGAGCCGAGCGGTGGTGCCCACGGATCCTGGTCGGCGCGCCGCTCGGGCACGCCCGACGGGCGGGTCAACGCGACCTGAAGAGCGCCCATCCAGTTGGGTTGCTCGGCCACGAGCTCCAGCGTCAGCATCGCCCTAAGACTATCCCGTTTCGTTGGGTGCCGACGTTGTTGTAGCGCGTGGGGCGTTTTCTGTACCAATCCGCCGCAGACTCTGTTTGCGTGGGCTCGGGGCGGCCCTGCTCGTATGTTAGAAGCTGCGGGTCAATTGAGATGGGACGCGAGTTCGAGTTCTACGGCCCGAGCGCCGCGTTCAGTGTTGCTTGGTCGACTCCTTCGACCTCGACGAGCTTGTCGCGTGAACGCTGGCCACGCACGATCGTCACGTTGGAAGGAGCGACGCCCAGACGTTTGGCCAACAGGCGACATAGCGCCCGGTTTGCGCGCCCGTCGAGCGCCGGCGCCGCCACGCGCGTGAGCAGCACGCCTTCACGAATCCCGACGAACTGATCGCGGCGAGCACTCGCTTGCACGCGCACCGAGATCTTTGCTCTGGCCACGTACGCATGATCGCGCTCGCTGTCAAGCTGCTCCTGTTCCGAAACTGCAGGATCGGACATCGGCGGATCTGCCAGCCCGCGGCGCGGCGGCAGCGACTCGCGCCGGACCAGTACCAGCACGCCGAGCGCGAAGCTGCCGACGAGCGCGTGCCGAGGCCCGCGTTGGCCGATCGGGCGGTGAGCGGCGCAGTAGGCTGATCGCGTGGTGAGTTGGGATGACGTGCGCCGAATCGCGCTCGGACTACCCGAGACGAATGAGCAGATGTCGCGCGGGCGGCCGTTCTGGCGGGTCAGGGACAAGGGCTTTGTCTGGGAGCGGCCGCTTCGTCAGACCGACCTGCGAGCGCTGGGCGATAAGGCTCCGGAGGGCCCGATCCTCGGCGCTCGGGTGGAGCACCGGATCGCCAAGGAGGCGCTGCTTGCCGACGACGCGGAGGTGTTCTTCACCACGCCGCACTTCGACGGCTATCCGGCGATCCTGGTGCGTCTGGAACGGATCTCACTCGAGCTGCTCGAAGAGGTGATCGTCGAAGCCTGGCTGGCCCGCGCGCCTACTCGGCTCGCCGAGGCTTACCTGCAAGCTCGTGGGTAGCCGCCACGGCTCCGCAGCGCGGCTGGGCAGGTTCCGCTTCGTGACGCTCGAGATCACGCTGTTCACTGATCCGGCCTGTCCGTTCGCGTTCTCCGCGGAACCCGTGCGGCTGCGCGGCGGTGATGACCTCGGAGTACCCGCCGTTCCGCAGATACCGGCGCAGGATGGGGGGCGCGAACGCCGGGATCGACCTGCTCCAGACGCACAGCCTCGAGCATCTGCCGCTAGAGATCCAAGGCCTGCTCGAGTGCTTTTCGCATGACTGTGGGCTCAGCGGCCATCCCGGTCCAATGTTCGATGCCCAGGACGGCCTGATTGACCAGCATTCCGAGCCCGTCGAGCGTTACGCAGCCTCGGGCTTGTGCGTCGCGCAGGAACGCGGTGCGCGGAGGGTTGGGGATCACGTCGGCCACGACCATGTGGGGCAACAGACTGTCGAGCTCGATCTCCAGCCGCGCATCGACATCGGGCGCTAGCCCGATCGAGGTTGCATTCACGACGACGCTCGCCGCCTCTGGCAGCCGGTAGGTCTGGTCCCAGACAACGAGCTCGGCGGAGGCCGGCGTGCTCGTGCGCAGCAGCCGGACGAGTTCCGCTCCGCGGTTGGGATCACGGTTCACGACGGTGATGCAAGCTACCCCGGCGAGGGCTGATTCGATCGCGATCGCCCGAGCCGCGCCGCCGGCGCCGAACAGCACAAGCGCCTGACCGGAGGGGTCGATCAGCGTCCGCAGCAAGGCCAGGAAGCCCTGGCCGTCGGTGTTCTCGCCGATCAGTTCGCCGTCCCGGCGTACGACGCAGTTCACGGCGCCGATCAGCTCGGCGGAAGGGGCGAGGTGGTCAAGGTGCTCTAGCACCGCCACCTTGTGAGGGATGGAGCAGTTGAAGCCGGCCCACCCCATCGCGTGGGCTCCGCGCACGGCATCGCCCAGCGCCTCCGGCACGACGTCGCAGTTGAGATAGCGTGCGTCGAGGTGGTGGTGCCGGTAGGCCGCCTCCACCATCGCCACTGTCGGGTTCCCAGCGGCCGGCGTGGAGAAGGAGCCGGTGATCAGGCTGAGGAAGGATCGCGACACGGCTACATCAAAGCGCACACCTTCGCTCGTCGCGTGAGACAGTCGCTGCCTCAGGCGGCTAGGCCGGACTCGGCTACAACGCGGAGCGCTTGTGCGGCGATCGTGAGCGCCGGGTTCATCGCCGCCGAGGAGGGGAAGAAGCCGCTGTCCACGACCCAGAGGTTTTCGACGTCGTGGGTCCTGCACCACGGGTCCAGGACGCTGGATGTGGGGTCGGTCCCGGCGACGATGGTCCCGCACTGATGGCTGTTCATGCTGATGTCGAAATGCTGGGTGAAGATGGCGTCGTAGCCCGCAGCCCGCAGAAGGCGCTTGGCCCGCCTGAGAAGGCGGCCGTGGGTGCGCTCGCCGCGTGCGACGCGCGCGGTCGTGATCCTCCCGTGATCGCCGACGGTCACACGGCTGTCAGGGGACGGTAGGTCCTCGCCCATGATCAGCCATTCGACGCTGCGACGGGCGATCTGGTCAAGGACACCGAGGGGAACACGGGGCGCCGCCGCCTTCATCATCACGCCCTGCACCTTTCCGATCAGCTGCATCGCGCCGAGCGGGAACCCGTCGCCGCCGTCGAGGTACCAGTCGTTGACCGACAGCGTCTTCTGGAACGTCACATCGTTGGGGCGGTTGAGGTCGATGGCGAGGATGTGGGCGTTGTTGTGCATCATGAAGTTGCGCCCGACCTGATCGGAGGAGTTCGCCAGGCCTCGCGGGTGCGCGTCGTCAGCTGACGCCAGCAGCAACGCGGCCGAGTTGACCGCGCCGGCGGCCAGGACGAACTTGGCCCCCGTGACCTCGACCCGACCCACGCGGGTCTCGGCGACGAGGTGGTCGACCCGCCTGCCGCTGCGGTCGGTCACGATCTGCCGCACGCGCACGCCCGTGAGCAGCCGCGCGTGCCCGGTCTCGATCGCTGGGTCGATCCCGCACGTCTGCGCATCGCTCTTGGCGTCGAGCTTGCATGGGAACCCATCGCAGGTGGCGCACCGAACGCAGCTGCCGCCCTGGCGCCGGTCGACGCCCATCGCGTTAGCGCTCGGGTTGACCCCCTGCTCGCGCAGCCGCGAGGCGAGGTCGGCGATGTAAGGCTCGTGCTCCAACGCCGGATACGGGAACCCGGTGCTGCGCCACGGCTCGGTCGGATCCTCGCCGATCCTGCCATGGACGCGATACATCTGCTCGGCCTCACCGTAGTAAGGCTCGAGGTCCGCGTAGCTGAAGGGCCAGGCCTGCGACATGCCCTCCAGGTGCTCGACTTCGGTGAAATCCCGTTCGCGAAACCGAGGCAGGCTCGCGCCGTAGACCTTCGTGCTGCCGCCGACTACGTAGTGCACGCCGGGCGCGAAGCTGCGACCGGCCCCGTCGAGCCACCGTTCCGCCGGCTTGTAACGACGCTCGTTGAACACCGCCCGCGGTGACCAGTTCTCAGGCTCTACCGGCAGGCCCTCTCCGCGCTCCAGCACGAGGATGTCGATGCCGCGACGCGCCAGGGCGTGAGCGGTCGTCCCTCCACCCATGCCTGACCCGATGATCACCACCTCGGCTTCAAGCCGCTGCATGGGGCCATCCAAGCAGATGCCCTCGACGCTGAATCGGCGCTCAGACGGCGAAGCGCGCGACGAGCTGCTGCAGATCGGCGGCGATCCGGGCCCGCTCCTCCGTCGCCGCCGAGTCGGCCCGGGCATCGCGCGCGGACTGGAGCTCGGCGGTAGCAGCTCTCCCGCCTGAGCCTCAGCCCAAGGCCCGGGCCTCGACCGGGCTGGATGTGGCGGGCACCACCTGCTCCAGGCGGTCGACATTGGCCAGCGCGGGGAAGATCCGGCTCCAGCCGGCGGCGATCAGCACCGTGATCACGCCGCCGCCGACCACGGCGGGGACCGTGCCCACCAGGAAGGCGGCGAGCCCTGACTCAAAGGCGCCGAGCTGGTTGGAGGCGCTGATGAACACCATCTCCACCGCCAGCACGCGTCCCCGCAGTCGGTCGGGGGTGGCGAGCGCCACCGTCGTCGAGCGGATGTTAATGCTGTAGAGGTCGACGAACCCGCTGACCGCCAGCGCCACGAACGAGAGCAGATAGACGCGGGAGAGCCCGAACACGACGATGCTGGCGCCGTACAGGCCGACGACGATCAGCAGCGTCCGGCCGGCGCGGCCACCGATCGGACGTCGGGTGACGAGCGCGGCGCCCAGCAGCGCGCCGATTGCCGGCGCCGCCCGCAGGATCCCCAGCCCGGTGGGACCGACGTGCAGGATCGAGCGGGCGAACACGGGCAGCAGCGCCACGGCGCCCCCGAACAGCACCGCCAGCAGGTCGAGCAGGATCGCCCCCAGCAGGATCTGCGTCCGCCCCACGAACCGCAGGCCCTCCAGCACGCTCTCCAGCCCGGGCGCGGTCTGCGATGGGATGCCCGCCGCCTCAGCCGCGGGACGTGGGTGCATCGCCATCACGCACATCGCGGCGAGCACGCACGCGCCTCCGGCCAACGAGTAGACCAGCACGGGCGATGTCCCGTACAGCAGTCCGCCCAGGGCGGGCCCCACCACCTGCGCCGACTGGGTCGCGATCGAGCGCAGCGTCATCGCGCTCGGCAGCAGTTCGGGTCCGACCAGGGTCGGAGGCATCGCCCGCGCCGCCGGCGTTCCAAGCGCCATCGCGGTGCCGGCGCCGCCCGCCAGCGCCAGATACGGCACGACCGAGGTGTCCCCGGAGCCGCTCAGCACCGCCAGGCCCGCGCCCACCCCGCCCCCAAGCAGCAGCGAAGCGGCAAACACCAGCCGGCGCGGCAGCCGATCGGCGAGCTGCCCGGCGGGGAGGGCGAGCACGAACATCGGGATGAACTCGGCCAGTCCGATCCAGCCCAGGTCGAGCGGGCTGCGATGCTGCGCGTACACCTCCCAGCCGATGGCCACCTCGAGCATCTGCAGGCTGATGCCCATCCCGAGCAGCGCCAGCCACAACAGCCGGAAGTCGCGCTCTTCCAGCGCCGGGCCGAGCCGTCTCACCTGTGCTCGTCACCATGAATACCGTCGCATTCGAGCGGCCGCGGCGTGGTCAGGAAGGTGTGCTCGGCGAGCCCTTTGAGGTTGAGCAGCTGCCGGCGCTCCATCGCGCGGCGATGCTAGCGAGCTAGGCTCGCAGCGTCTGCTTAAGCTCCTCGGCGGATGCCTTCCCGTCGATCAGCACCTCAGGCACGGTAGGAAAGCCGCGCGTGCACACCACGAGCACACTGCGCCGCGCCGACTTCGAGGTCACCGCCGACGGCCGGCCGGCCGACGTCGAGACGCTGCTTCCCGGCTTCACCGAGCAGGACCGGCTGGGAATCGTGGTCGCCAGCGACCACGGCGCCGCCGGCGCGAGCACGCTGATCCTGGCGACAGTGACGGCGTTCTATGACCGCCTGCGAATGGGCGGCCAGCCGTTCTTCGCCTACGCCGACTACTTCACCTTTCACCTCGGCCGCCCGCGCGGTAGTCACGGCAAGCTCGAGATCTATCCGAGCCACAAGGAGGTGGTGGTGACCGATGATCCGGAGCAGATCCTGCGCGCGATCAACGACCGCGCGATCACGCGGCTGCTGGTGCCAGACGGCGCACCAGGTGCGCCGAGGTACGCGCTTGAGACGCTGGCCAGCGCCCGGCGCCGTATCGGCACGGCGCTGCTGTACTCGCCGACCGGGCGCGTGACGGCGCCGGACGTGAGCATCACGGGCACCGCGGTGACCGAGTCCTATGTCAGCGCACTGCTCGCGCCCGCCGCGGCGTTGCGTGACGCGCGCCGGGAGCTGCTTTCCGGCGGTCGCCCGACGGAGACCTTCAGGCGCATCGACGTTGAGGACGCGTTGCTGCGGCTCGGCGCTGCTCAGGCGTCGCCCTGACCTCCGTCCGGGTGGCTCGTCGGTGACCCGGTCCCGACCGCGTCGAACACGTCGGCGACCGCGACGATCCGGCCGACCAGCGGGATCTGCTCGCCGCTGCGCCGCCGGCTCCACGGCGAAGGAGGACCACGCGGCGCACGCGCGCCAAACTTCAGCCGATGGCTGAGACGATCGAATCAAGCGGACCGCTCTCCGGTCGTACCGCGTGGGCGCGCAATCTGGAGGCTCCGCTGCGCGACTTCCTGCGCACCCAGACCGGCAGCGCCGCGATCCTGCTGGCGGCCACGCTCGCTGCGCTGGCGTGGGTCAACGTGGATCCCGCGTCCTACGCGCACGTCTGGAGGACCGCGCTGTCGATCACGATCGGCGGCTCGGGGATCACCCAGAGCCTCAAACAATGGATCAACGACGGCCTGATGACGTTCTTCTTCTTCGTCGTGGGCCTGGAGGCCAGGCGCGAGTTCGATCTCGGCGAGCTGCGCGACCGCCGGCGTCTGACGCTGCCGCTATTCGCCGGGCTGGGCGGGATGATCGTTCCCGTCGCGATCTATCTGGCCATCAACGCCGGACGTCCCTCGGCTCACGGCTGGGGCGCCGCGATGTCCACCGATACCGCGTTCGCGCTCGGGATGCTGCTACTGGTCGGGCGGCGGTTTCCCGACAGCCTGCGCGCCTTCATCCTGACGGTCGCCGTCGTCGACGACATCGTCGCCCTGGTCGTGATCGCGACCGCCTACTCACGCGCGGTCGCGGTGGGGCCGCTGCTGATCGGGATCGCCGTGCTCGGCCTGATGCTGGTCGCCCGCTCGCGGCGCGTCCACAACGGATTCGTTTACGGCGTGCTCGGCCTCTGTGCGTGGGTGGCGCTGCTGAAGTCCGGAGTGGACCCGGTGGTGGTCGGACTTGCGATGGGCCTCGTGACGCTCGCCTATCCAGCCGCGCGAGCCGACCTGGAGCACGCCACCGACCTGTTCCGGCTGTTCCGTGAGCAGCCGACCTCCGAGTTGGCGCAATCGGCTCGCGCCGGTCTGCGGTCGGCGGTCTCCCCCAACGAGCGCTACCAGCAGCTGTATCACCCGTTCACCAGCTATGTGATCGTGCCCTTGTTTGCGCTCGCTAACGCGGGGATCGAGCTCAACGGCGGCTTTCTCAGCCGGGCTTACACGTCGCCGATCACGCTGGGGATCCTGGCCGCCTACCTGCTGGGCAAGCCGATCGGCATCGGCACCGCGGTCTCGCTCGTGACGCGACTGAGCCGCGGCCGGATCCGCCCTCCGGTCGGCTGGGCCTCGGTCCTGGGCGGCGGGGCGATCGCCGGCATCGGCTTCACCGTTTCGCTGCTGATCGCCACGCTCGCGCTGACCGGTCCCGAGCTTCAGGAGGCGAAGCTCGGGGTGCTCAGCACCGCCGTGGGCGCGCCGCTGGCCACCTGGCTGGTGTTCCGCATGACCGCGATGCTGCCGCGCGCCGCCCGTCTGCGGGCGCTGGTCGGGACGGCGGATGCGATCGACGACCTGGCGGTACCGGTCGACCCCGAGATTGACCACGTCCGCGGCCCGACCGCGGCGCGTGTGACGTTGCTGGAATACGGCGATCTGGAATGCCCTTACTGCGGGCAAGCGGAGCCCGTGATCCGCGAGCTGCTGACCGACTTCGGCGAGCTGCGCTACGTGTGGCGCCATCTGCCGCTCAACGACGTGCACCCGAACGCCCAGCTCGCCGCCGAGGCCGCCGAGGCCGCGGCGGCGCAAGGTCGCTTCTGGGAGATGCACGACGCGCTGCTCAGTCACCAGGGAGCACTGAAGCTGCGAGACCTGCTGGGATATGCGGAGGAACTGGGGCTCGACGTCGAGCGGTTCCGCGAGCACCTGCGAAGGCGAAAGGGGGTCTCGCGGGTCGCGCAGGACGTCGAGTCGGCCGATCTGAGCGGGGTCACGGGCACGCCCTCGTTCTTCATCAACGGACACCGCCACTACGGCGCCTACGACATCCGCACCCTGTCCGACGCTGTGCGGGGGGCAAAGGCGCGCGCCGCGGTCACCTCCTGAGCTCCGAGATGCCGGCGGGCCATCGGCAGACCGCGCTCACACGAGGCTCTTCCAAACTCCATATCGCCCTCCACACCGGATCGATCAGCGACTCGCAGTGGACATCGGCCCAGGTAGCGCTGAGCGGCGGCGCGGGCGAGGGCCCAGGCTTCGTGGTCCAGCAGGCGTCGGCCACCGCGCAGCCGAGCTCGCTGTCGACTGACGGTGCTGCCTTCTCGGTCGCCTACTCTTCCGGTGCGGATCCGTCCTCGGGCGGGGGGGCGACGACGAGCACCGCGGGCGGGTCGGGCTACGGCTACGGCTCTGCCTGGCCGCTCGGGCTGAGCCGGAGGCTGGGGGCCGATTCGGTGGACATGCGGGCCTCCCGTGATCATGTGGTCGAAGCGACGCCAGGCCGCTTAACACCAGGGTTTGCCCGGTGCGGGCGGTCTGTAACGCATGTCACGCACTGGGGTATCTCGGGCGGTGCTGCCGTTCCGACGCAAGCGCTCCTGGAAGCGCCGAGTAACTGACGCTGCGCGCAGCGCGCCCAAGCGCGGCCGCGAGCTTCGTGATGCCGCGGCGCAATTGGACCTGCCGTGGGCGCGTTCCTGGCTGGCCGGCGTGGCGCGGGAGAACTTCATGCGGTTCGTCCTGAACCCGACGATGGACTTCTACATGCGCCGGCGCGCCACCGGCCGGGAGAAGCTCGCGGCGGTCAAGGGCCCGGTGATCCTGGTCGCCAACCACGCCAGCCACGTCGACACGCCGGTGATCCTCTCCGCGCTCCCGCGCCGGCTGCGCAAACGGACCGCGGTGGCGGCGGCGGCCGATTACTTCTACCGCAATCGCGTGGTCGCTTCGGCGGTCTCGCTGATCTTCAATACGGTGCCGATCGAGCGCCGGGGCGGCGGCGGCCTGTCGAAGAACGGAAGCCATCTCGACACGCTGCTTGACCAGGGGTGGAATCTGCTTCTCTACCCGGAGGGCACGCGCTCTCGCGGCGGTGTCCCCGGACGCGTCCGCCGTGGCGCCGCCGTGCTGGCCTCGGCCCACAACCTCTCGATCGTCCCGATCCGCGTCACCGGAACCGCGGCCGCGATGCCGCCCGGGCGGATCTGGCCCAAGCGCCTGCACGGCAAGCTGCTCTCCAAACGCCACCGGATCGAGGTCTCGTTCGGCGAGCCGATCCGTCCCACCGAGGACGCCGCGGCCCTGATCGAGCGGGTGCAGAGTTTCTTCGAGAACGGCGACGGCGGCCCGTCGATCTCCCCCTACCGGCGGGGGCGTCTGACCGGCTCACGCCAGGACTGACCGCGCTCGGACCGAGCGCAACCGGACTGACCCCGCCGCCGGGACCGACCGCGCCTCAGTCGTCGTCCTCGTCGAGCCAGTCCATCGTCCGGGCCACCGCCTTGCGCCACTTGCGGTAGCCACGCGCGCGCCGGTCTGGGTCCATCTCCGGCCGCCACTCGGCGGCCTTGTGCCAGTTGTCCTTCAGCGCCGCCTTGTCGGGCCAGAAGCCGACCGCCAGGCCGGCCGCGTAGGCCGCCCCCAGCGACACCGTCTCGGCCACGAACGGGCGGACCACCGGAACGTCGAGGACATCGGCGAGGAACTGCATCAGCAGGTTGTTGGCCGTCATTCCGCCGTCGACACGCAGCGTGCTGAGCGCCATGTTCGCGTCCTGGTTGATCGCCTCGACGACCTCAAGTGTCTGCCATGCGGTCGCCTCCAGCACGGCGCGGGCGAGGTGACCTTTGGTGATGTAACCGGTCAGCCCCGCGATCACGCCGCGGGCGTCGCCGTGCCAATGGGGCGCGAACAACCCTGAGAACGCCGGCACGAAATAGCAGCCGCCGTTGTCCTCCACCGTCCGCGCCAGCGTCTCGATCTCCGGCGCCGAGGCGATCAGCGTGAGGTTGTCCCTGAACCACTGGACAAGCGCTCCCGTGACCGCGATCGAGCCCTCCAGTGCGTACGTGGGCGGCTCGGCGCCGATCCGGCAGCAGACCGTGGTCAGCAGGCCGCTGCCGGACATGACCGGCGCCTCGCCGGTGTTGAACAGCAGGAAGCTGCCGGTCCCGTAGGTGCACTTGGCCTCTCCCAGCGAGAAGCACGTCTGTCCGAACAGGGCGGCCTGCTGATCGCCCAGCGCAGCGGCGACCGGCACCCCGGCCAGCACCCCCCGCGCCTCGCCGTAGACCTCCGAGGAGGGGCGGATCTCCGGCAGCATCGCGCCCGGGACGCCGAACGCCTCAAGCAGAGCCTCGTCCCAGCTGAGCGTGTGCAGGTTCATCAGCATCGTGCGGCTGGCGTTGGTCACATCGGTCAGATGGCGTCCGGTCAGGCGCCAGATCAGCCACGAGTCGATCGTGCCGAACAACACCTCGCCAGCCTCGGCGCGCTGGCGCAGCCCGGGCACCGTGTCGAGCAGCCAGCGGAGCTTGGGACCGGAGAAGTAGCTGGCCAGCGGCAGACCGCAGCGCTCACGGAAGCGGTCTGAACCGAGCTCGCGGCTGAGCTCGCGGACCAGGTGGTCGGTGCGCGTGTCCTGCCAGTTGATCGCGTTGTGCACCGCCTCGCCGGTGTGACGGTCCCAGACCAGCGTCGACTCACGCTGGTTGGCGATGCCCACCGCGACCAGATCAGCGGGCTTCAGCTGCGCGTCGTCAAGCGCGCGGGCGACCACCTCTTCGACGTTGCGCCAGATCTCCTCCGGGTCATGCTCGACCCAACCCGGCCGGGGATACATGTGGCGGTGCTCCTTCTGGGCCACCGACACGATTCGCGCCGACTGGTCGAACACCAGGCAGCGTGAGGACGCCGTCCCCTGGTCGATCGCAGCCACATAACGCTCCCGCATCGCCACCTCGTTGTTTACCAGGGGATCGCCCCGAGCTCACGGGATACCGCGCGCGCCGCCTCGCGCACGTAGGCCAGCAGGTCGCCGCGGGGCTGGCGGGCGGCGAGCAGGCGCTCGGGTGGGCCGAAGATCCCGATCGCCCCGACGGTCACGCCCTGACGATCGATTACGGGTGCCGCGTAGGAGACCTGACCGGGAGCCAGCTCGCCGATGTCGGCGCCCCAGCCCTGACTCCGCACCCGGGCCAGCTCCCGTTCCAGTCGCTGGGGATCGGTGATCGTGGCATCGGTGTAGGCCACCATCTCGGCCTTGGTCAGCTCGGCGGCGACGTAGGGATGATCGGCGAGCAGGACCTTGCCCAGGGCGGTGGCATGAGCGGGGAGAAGCGAGCCCACATCCAACGTCTGCAGGCTGTTGTCAGGGCGGAACACGTGATGGACGATCAGCACCTGGAGGTCGTGCACGGTGCCGATCCGCACCGCTTCCTTGGTTCTCGACGCCAGCGAGTCAGACCAGTTCAGCGCACGCGTACGCAGCTCGTTGCCGTCCAGGTAGCTCGAGCCCATGTGTAGCAGCGCCGCCCCCAGCTGGTACTTGCCGCTCTCGGCGTCCTGCTCGACGAAGCCGACGACCTGGAGCGTGCGCAACAGGCCATGCACGGTTCCCTTCGGCAACTCCATCTCGCCGGCGATGTCCACGACTCCCAGCCGGCGGGTACGGCCCGACAGCAACCGCAGAATCGCCGCGGCGCGCTCGATCGACTGAATGTTGCCCGGCACCGGAGCCTATATGCCCGGCTAGGAGGAACCGGACGCAACGGCCCCACCGCCAACGACCCCGGGGTCAGCGGAGACTACGGAATTGCGCTCGGGCGTAGACACGGATACTCGCTTGCCGTCATTGACGAACCAAGTATCGGAATTTAGAACTTGGTTTGACATTGTCGAATGGCCGCGGATAGTATCGCGCCAATCCGCACGTTTGCTCTTTAGGAGGGAGAAAAGGTTGAGCATCATCGGTTCAGAATGGATCGGGACCGCGATCCTGATCGTGCTCGGCGACGGTGTTGTCGCCGGCGTCCTGCTGTCGAAGTCCAAGGCCGAGAACTCGGGGTGGATCGTGATCACCTTCGGGTGGGGCTTTGCGGTCATGATCGCGGTCTACGCGGTCGGGCAGTTCTCGGGCGCCCATCTCAATCCGGCGGTCACGCTCGGCTTCTGGATCAACGGCAACATCACTGGTAGTCAAGTACCGAAGTACCTGGTCGGCGAGTTCCTCGGCGCGATGACGGGCGCGGTGCTGGTGTATTTGGCGTATTACCTGCACTGGAGCGAGACCGAAGATCCCGGACTGAAGCTGGCGGTGTTCTCTACCGGCCCGGCGATCCGCAACTACCTGTGGAACCTGGTCACCGAGATCATCGGGACGATGGTGTTGATGTTCGGGATCCTGGCGATCATCAACAAGGGCAACACCACTAACGCAGCGAGCGGCATCAACGGGCTCCTGATCGGACTCCTGATCGTCGCCATCGGCCTGTCGCTCGGTGGTCCGACCGGATACGCGATCAATCCGGCGCGCGACCTGGGACCGCGGATCATCCACGCGATCCTGCCGATCCCCGGTAAGGGGTCGTCGGACTGGTCCTATGCCTGGGTGCCCGTGCTCGGGCCCCTGATCGGGGGCGCGATCGGAGCGCTTATCTACGGCGCAGCATTTCCCAGCTAGGGGGGCTGATCGATGAAGAAGCTGATCAACGCGCCCGACGCGGTGGTCGCAGACGCCCTGCGCGGGGTGGAGGCCGCACACGGTGACCGTGTGCGCGTCTCCTACGACCCCGCGATGGTGGTCCGCATCGACGCCCCGGTTCAGGGCAAGGTCGGACTGATCTCCGGCGGTGGCTCAGGCCACGAGCCGATGCACGGTGGCTTCGTCGGGCCGGGAATGCTCGACGCCGCTTGCCCGGGTGAGGTATTCACCTCACCCACGCCCGATCAGATGCTGGCGGCGACCAAGGCCGTCAACGGCGGTGCCGGAGTGATTCACATCGTCAAGAACTACACCGGCGACGTGATGAACTTCGACATGGCCGCCGACCTGGGCAAGGGCGAGGACATCGAAGTCGAGACGGTGCTCACCAACGACGACGTGGCGGTGGAGGATTCGCTCTATACCGCCGGCCGTCGCGGCGTGGGGGTGACGGTGCTGGTCGAGAAGATCTGCGGCGGAGCGGCAGATGGCCGTCGCTCCCTGCAGGAGGTCGCCGAACTGGGGCGGCGGGTCAACGCCAACGGCCGGTCGATGGGAATGGCGCTGACCCCCTGCATCACGCCGGCATCCGGCGAGCCGAGCTTTGAACTCGCCGAGGATGAGGTCGAGATCGGGATCGGGATCCACGGGGAGCCGGGACGCTTCCGGGAGAAGATCGGTCCGGCGTCGCAGGTCGCTGAGCGGCTGATGACGCCGATCGTCGAGGATCTGCCGTTCTCCTCCGGCGACCGCGTGCTGGCGTTCGTCAACGGGATGGGTGGCACGCCGCTGCTGGAGCTCTACGTGATCTACGCCGAGGTGGCCAAGATCGCTCAGGAGCACGGCCTGCAGATCGAGCGCAACCTGATTGGCAACTACATCACCTCGCTGGAGATGCAGGGCTGTTCGATCACCCTGCTCAAGCTCGACGACGCGATGTTGCGCTACTGGGATGCGCCCGTGAACACGCCCGGCCTGCGCTGGGGCAGCTGAGTGCTCCCCACCGCAAATGCCGGCCCATTCGACGGCGAGAAGCACTGAGACAGTGGCGATCACACGGGACGGCGCGCTCGATTGGATGAGCCGCTTTGCGGGCGAGATGAGCGAGCACCGTCAGGAGCTCGTTCGTCTCGACACCGCGATCGGCGATGGCGATCACGGGACGAACATGGACCGGGGCATGCGCAAGGCGGTGGAGAAGCTCCAGGCCTCCGACGAGCCGGCTGATCCGGGTGCCGTGCTGAAGACCGCCGCGATGGCGCTGGTGTCCAGCGTCGGCGGGGCCGCCGGGCCGTTGTACGGAACGCTCCTGCTCCAGATCGGGACGGCGATGGGCTCAGAGGTCGAGGTCGACCTGCCCACGTTCGCCGCCGCGTGGCGCAAGGGCCTGGAGGGCGTCCAGGCCCGGGGCAAGGCACAGCCGGGCGACAAGACGATGGTCGACGCGCTGATCCCGGCGATCGAGGCCCTGGAGCAGGCCTCTGACCTCAACGATGGTCTGCGGGCCGCGGTGCAGGGCGCGCAGGACGGCATGACCGCGACGACCCCGCTGGTCGCTCGCAAGGGCCGCGCCAGCTACCTGGGCGAGCGCAGCAAGGATCACCAGGACCCTGGAGCAACCTCCACCTACTACCTCTTCAAGAGCGCCGCTGAGGCGCTGGCGGGCTAAAAAGGAGCACACGCATGGCGAAGTACGCAGCAGCACTCGATCAGGGGACAACCAGTAGTCGCGCGATGGTCTTCGACCACGGGGGACGGGTCGTCTCGGTGGCGCAGAAGGAGCACGAGCAGATCTATCCCAAGCCGGGCTGGGTCGAGCACGACGCCAAGGAGATCTGGGCGCGCTCGCAGGAGGTGCTCGACGAGGCCCTGTCCGCGGCCGGTGCCAGTCGTGACGACATCGCCGGCCTGGGGATCACCAATCAGCGTGAGACCGCGCTGGTCTGGGATCGCAACACGGGCGAGCCGGTGCATAACGCGCTCGTCTGGCAGGACACCCGCACGGACAAGCTCGTGGACAAGCTGTCGGCTGACGGCGGCCAGGACCGCTTCCGGGAAAAGGTGGGCCTGCCGCTGGCCACCTACTTCTCCGGCCCGAAGGTGAGCTGGATCCTCGACAACGTCGAGGGCGCGCGGGCCAAGGCCGAGGCCGGCGATCTGATCTTCGGCAACATGGACACCTGGCTGATCTGGAATCTGACCGGCGGCACCGACGGGGGCCTCCACATCACCGATGTGACGAACGCTAGCCGCACGATGCTGATGGACCTCAAGACGCTCTCCTGGGATAAGGAGATCGCTTCGATCATCGGTGTGCCTTTGTCGATGCTGCCCGAGATCCATTCCTCCAGCGAGGTCTACGGCGAGGTCAAGTCCGGCGCCGGCGCCGGCATCAAGATCGCCGGCGACCTTGGCGATCAGCAGGCGGCGACGTTCGGGCAGACGTGCTTCTCGCCCGGCGAGGCCAAGAACACCTACGGGACCGGCAACTTCATGTTGCTCAACACCGGGACGGAGCTGGTGCAGTCCAAGTCGGGCCTGTTGACGACGGTCGGGTACAAGATCGGCGACAACGACGCGATCTATTGCCTGGAGGGCTCGATCGCGATCACCGGGGCGCTCGTGCAGTGGCTGCGCGACAACCTGAAGATGATCAAGGCCGCGCCTGAGGTGGAGGAGCTGGCGGCCTCGGTGGAGGACAACGGCGGCCTGTACATCGTGCCGGCGTTCTCAGGTCTGTTCGCGCCGTACTGGAAGTCCAACGCCCGCGGCGTGTTCGCCGGCCTGACGCGTTACGTCACCGCCGGTCACATCGCCCGCGCGACGCTGGAGGCGACCGCGTTCCAGAGCCGGGAGATCGTCGAGGCGATGGCCAAGGACTCGGGCGTCAAGCTCGATTCGCTGAAGGTCGACGGCGGCATGGTCCAGAACGACCTGCTGATGCAGTTCCAGGCCGACCTGCTCGGCGTGCCGGTTTACCGCCCGGTGGTGGCCGAGACCACCGCGCTGGGGGCCGCCTACGCGGCGGGCCTGGCGACCGGGTTCTGGAGCAGCGAGGAGGACCTGCGCGAGAACTGGGCCGAGGACAAGCGCTGGGAGCCAAAGATGGACGCCGACAAGCGCGATGAGTACTACAGGTACTGGAAGAAGGCCGTCACGCGAACCTTCGATTGGTTCGACTGAGAGCGGCCGGGATCGGATCCGCAGCGCAGGGCGGCCACGCGGTCGCCCTGCGCTCGTTGCGGGCCCGCCGGCTTCGGACAGATAGGCTGAACAGATGGTCACGCTGAGTACCGACGTGCTGGTCATCGGCGGCGGCGCCACGGGCGCCGGCGTGGCCTGGGACGCAGCGCTGCGCGGCCTTGACGTAGTGCTGGTCGACCGCAGTGACCTGGCACAGGGCACCAGCGGGCGCTTCCACGGCCTGCTGCACTCGGGTGGCCGCTACGCGGTCAAGGACCCCCGGGCCGGCGAGGAGTGCGTCGCCGAGAACCGCATCCTGCGTCATGTCGCGGCCGACTGCATCGAGGACACGGGTGGGCTGTTCGTCACCACACCGTGGGACGACCCTGGCTTCGCCGATCGCTTCGCGCAAGGCTGCCGGGCCACGGGCATCGAATGCGAGGAGATCAGCGTCGGCCAGGCGTTGCTTGACGAACCACGTCTCAACCCCCAGATCTCACGGGCCTTCCGCGTGCCCGACGGCAACATCGAGGTGTGGAAGATGGTCTGGGCGATGGGCCACGGGGCCCAGCAGCGGGGTGCGCGGATCCTCCCCTACCACGCAGTGGTCGCCGTCAACCGGGAGGCCGACGAGGTGACCGGTGCCCGCGTGCGCGACTCGCGCACCGGCGAGGAGATGGAGGTCCAGGCGCGCGTGACCGTCAACGCGGCCGGCGCCTGGGCCGGGCAGATCGCCGACTTGGCGGGGATCGAGGGCGTCCGCATACTCCCGGGCCGGGGGATCATGATCGCGATGAACCATCGGCTGGTCAACACGGTGATCAACCGTTGCACGATGCCCTCCGACGGCGACATCATCGTTCCGATCCGCACCGTCAGCGTGATCGGAACGACCGACGAGCACACCGACGATCCCGACGACGACACCGTGCGGGAGTCCGAGGTCGATCTGATGCTCGAAGAAGGTGAGAAGCTCGTGCCGGGCTTTCGCCGGGCGCGAGCGCTGCGGGTCTGGACCGGCGTGCGCCCGTTGTTCGAGGATGCCAAGGCATCGGATGCCGATTCACGCGACGTGACCCGCGCACATGCGCTGCTGGACCACGCGCAGCGCGACGGCGTCGGGCGCTTCGTAACCATCACCGGGGGCAAGCTGACCACCTTCCGCCTGATGGCGGAGGAGACGGTCAACGCGGTCTGCGGCCAGCTCGGGCAGCCGCGCCCGTGCACCACGCATACCGAGCCGCTGCCCGGCTCCGAGGATCGCAAGCACTATGTCCTCGGCGAGCGGCTGAAGCGCAAGGAGGCCAATCTCGCCGACCAGCAGCTGATCTGCGAGTGCGAGATGATCCCGCGCGCCAGGCTCGAGGAGGCGATGACGCGGACTCAGAGCATCAACCTCGACGACATCCGCCGCCAGTTGCGCCTCGGGATGGGACCGTGCCAGGGGGGGTTCTGCATCTACCGCGCGACCGGGATCATGCACGGGCTCGACGGGTTGACGGCCCAGCAGGCCGACGCCGCGCTGCTGAACTTCCTGCAGGAGCGCTGGAAGGGCGTATGGCCGATCCTGTACGGCGACCAGCTGCGGCAGGCGCGGCTGGATGAGTGGATCTTCCAGGGAGTGCTCGACGTGGAGCACCTGCCCGCATGAGGGGCGAGCTGCACTACGACGCGGTGGTGATCGGTGCCGGCACGGCGGGGCTGGTGGCGGGCACGCGGCTGGCCCAGGGCGGCGCCCGCGTCTGCGTGCTGGCCAAGGGCGTGGGGTCGACCCACCTGGCGCCGGGGACGATCGACGTGCTCGGCTACGCGCCGGATCGCGTCCAGGAGCCGGGCCGTGCGCTCGAGCGGCTGATCGCGTCACGTCCCGACCACCCCTACACGCTGATCGGCGCCGACACGGTGACGCCGGCCCTGGAGTGGTTTCAGGCCCGCGTCGCCGAAGGTCCGCTCCCGGGCTATCAGTACGTCGGTTCGCTTGCGCGCAACCAGCTGCTGCCCACCGCGGTGGGCGCGCTGCGCCCCTCGGCGCTGGTGCCCGAGACGATGGCCGGCGGCGATGCAGGCGGTTTGAAGCGCGTGTGCGTCGTGGGCACGCGCGCGCTGCGCGACTTTCATCCGAGCCTGTGCGCTGCCAACCTCCAGCAGGCGGAGATTCAGTCGCGCGCGGTCAGCCTGGAGCTGACGCTGGAGCGTGCCGACATGAGCGCGCTGGGTCTCGCCCGGCGCTTCGACGACGCAGCCTGGCGGGCGCAATTCTGCGCCGAGCTGTTGCTGACCCTGGGACCTGAGGAGCACGTCGGGTTGCCGGCGATGCTCGGCATCCGTGACCCCCACGGCGCGTGGTCTGACATGGAGCACCGCCTGGGCCGCCGCGTGTTCGAGATCCCGACGCTGCCCCCGTCGGTGCCCGGGATGCGCCTGTTCGAGATCCTGCGCTCGGCCCTACGCAGCGCGGGCGGTCGCCTCGTGCTCGGGCCCGAGGTCGTCGCGGCCGAGCGCGATGGCGCGCGCCTGACGGCGGTACGGGCGCGGGCGGCGGGACACGACACGCGCTACGTGGCGCGCTGGATCATCCTGGCCTCCGGCGGCTTTGCCTCCGGGGGGATCGAGCTCGACTCCAGCTGGGTAACGCACGAGCGCGTGCTCGGACTGGCGCTGCACGGGGTCCCGGCGACCGGCGAGCCACGCTTCTCCAGCACCTACCTGCAGGAGCAGCCGATCGACCGCGTCGGGGTCGCGGTTGATTCCCAGCTGCGCGCTGAGGGCATGGAAAACGTCCTCGTCGCCGGCGCGGCGCTCCCCGGTGCCGTGCCCTGGCGCGAGGGTTCGGGCGAGGGGATCGCCCTGGCCAGCGGCTACCGCGTGGCCCAGACGGTGCTGAGTGCCGAAGGCGCTCGGGAACCGGCGACGGCGGCCGGATGAGCGAGGGAGTCCTGCACGAGCTGCTGCGCGGGTCGCTTGACCACTGCGTCAAGTGCACGATCTGCGAGACGGCCTGCCCGGTGTCCAACGTCACGCCCCTGTTCGCCGGACCCAAGTACACCGGTCCGCAGGCCGAGCGCTACCGGGTGGCCGACGAGCCCTCGGTGGATCGGTCGGTCGACTACTGCTCCGGCTGCGGGATCTGCTCGCAGGTGTGCCCGCAGGGAGTCAAGATCGCCGAGATCAACGCGCAGGCGCGCAACAAGCTAAAGCGCCAGAAGGGCGTGCCGCTGCGCGACCGGATCATCACCCGCCCGACGGTGATGGGGAGGCTGGGCACACCTGTCGCGCCGCTGGTCAACTTCACGCTGGGCTTCCGACCGGCGCGGATCCTGGGCGAGAAGCTGCTCAAGGTCCATCGCGATGCCCCGGCGCCGAAGTTCGCCGGCCGGCGCTTCTCACGGTGGGCGAGCCAGCGCTCCGGCCCCCGGACCGGCCGCCGGATCGTCTACTTCCATGGTTGTGGCACCGAGTACTACGAGCCGTGGGAGGGCGAGAAGCTGGTGGAGATCCTGGAGCACAACGGCTTTGAGGTCGTGGTCCCCAAGCAGGACTGCTGCGGCCTGCCGCTGCAGTCCAGCGGCTTGTTCGACGATGCGCGCAAGGCTGTATTGCGCCTCGCTCGCTCGCTGGCTCCCTACGTCGCCGACGACGACACGATCATCGTCGGCAACGCCACCAGTTGCACGCTGATGCTCAAGCGCGAGGCCCGGGAGATCCTGGGTCTGGAGGCCGACCCTGACCTGGAGCGGGTCTCGCAGCGCACCTATGACATCTGCGAGCTGCTGCTGGAGCTGCACGACCGCGGCGAGCTGCGGACCGACTTCGGACCGGTCAACGAGACGGTCGCCTATCACGCCCCCTGCCAGCAGCAGGGCCATTGGATCGGCAAGCCCGCGCTCGACCTGCTGGCGCTGATCCCGGGGCTCAAGGTCACCGAGATGAACGCGCGCTGCTGCGGGATCGCCGGCACCTACGGGCTCAAGGCCGAAAAATACGAGATCGCGATGAATGTGGGGCGCGACCTGTTCGACCAGGTGCGCGCCTCGGGGGCCGCGACGGTCGCGTGTGACAGCGAGACGTGCCGTTGGCAGATCGCCCACGCCACGCAGCGGCCCTCGGTCCACCCGATCGACTTCCTCCATCGCGCCTACGGACTCGACCGCGCCTCCTGACGTGGTCGGCATCGTCGTCGTCTCCCACAGTGAGGCGCTGGCCGAGGGGGTGGTCGCGCTCGCGCGGGAAATGGGCGGCGACCAGCTAGCGCTCGAGGCCGCCGGGGGGATCGCGGAGCCCGGCGTGCTCGGCACCGACGCCGAACGCGTGCGCGCCGCGATCGAGCGGGCGATGTCTACCGACGGCGTGCTCGTCCTGATGGACCTCGGCAGCGCGCTGATGAGCGCCGAGTTCGCGCTTGAGATGGTGACCGACAGGGCCGGGCCGGTGTGCCTCAGCGCGGCGCCGCTGGTGGAGGGCGCGGTCGCCGCCGCGGTCGCGGCCCGCGGCGGGGCGACGCTGGATGAGGTTGCGGCCGAGGCGCGCGGCGCGCTGGCGATGAAGGCCTCGCAGCTCGGCGCCGGCGAACCGGCGCCCGGGAGCCCGGTGCCCGATGGATCGGGGCCCGCCGCGGGCGACCCGTCGCCCGCGGGAGCGCAGTCGGCAGTGGCGCCGGCGCCTGATGCGCACGCCGAGCTGCCGGTGCGAAACGAGATCGGCTTGCACGCGCGGCCGGCGGCGCGTTTCATCGAGCTGGCCCGGAGCTTCGAGGCCGACGTGTGCGTGGCCAAGGCAGGCGGCGGTGAGCCGGTCCGCGCGACGAGCCTGACCAATGTCGTCGCGCTGGGCGCGCGCCGGGGCGACACGCTGCTGGTGAGCGCCACTGGCCCGCAGGCCCGGCAGGCGCTCGACGCGCTGCGCGAACTCGCCGACGATGGATTCGGCGACGGGCTGGCGCCCGGCGGCGCCCAGTCTGGGGCCGGGCGGCCAGCCGGAGAAGCGCCGCCGACCGCGCGTGACGGGTCGGCGAACGCGCATGATGCGTCGGCCGCCGGTGAGGCCGCTCGCGGCCGATCCGCCTCCGAGACGCCGGCTCAGACCACACCCCCTCAGCCCGGGGACGTGCTCACCGGGGTCGCCGCCTCGGCCGGAATTGCGCTCGCGCCCGCGCGTCACCTGCATGGCTCGCGGGCCGCCGCCCCCCCGCCGGAGCGCGATGCCGAGCTTCCCGCGCGCGAGCGCGCGCGCCTGAAGGAGGCGATCGAGGTTGCCAGCGTCGCGATCCGGCATGACCGTGACGCGATCGCCAAGCGCGCCGGGCGCGCCGAGGCGGAGATATTCGACGCCCACGTGGCTCTGCTCGATGACGACGCGCTGCTCGATCCCGCCTACCAGGCGATCGACGACGGCGGCACCGCCGAGGCCGCCTGGCACGAAGCCGCCGAGCAGGTGGCCGAGCGCTACCGCGCACTGTCAGAGCCGCTGTTGCGCGAGCGCGCCACCGATGTGCTCGACGTTGGCCGGCGCGTGGTCGATGCGATTATCGGAGAGGAGTCGACCAGCGCGAACCACAGGGGGATCGTGATCGTCGGCGAGCTGACGCCGGCCGACGCGGCGAAGCTTGACCCCGCGCTGGTCGAGGGCATCGCCACCGCACACGGCGCGGCCACCGCCCATGCGGCGATCCTGGCGCGCGCGCTGAGCCTACCGGCGGTTGTGGGCCTCGGCGACGCGGTGCTGGCGATCGCGGAGGACACCCCACTTTTGCTCGATGGCGACGCCGGGACGCTCCTGATCGACCCGCCCGCCGAGGTCGCGCGCGATGCCGAGGCCCGCCGCGAGCGCGCGCAGCAGCGACGAGCCGCGGCGCGCGAGCGGACGCGGGAACCCGGAGTCACGCGCGACGGCGCCCGCGTCGAGGTGTTCGCCAACCTGGGCAAGGCCGGCGAGGCGGCTGGCGCCGTCGAGCTCGGCGCCGAGGGTGTCGGCCTGCTGCGGACGGAGTTCCTGTTCCTGGGCCGGGCTGAGCTACCTGATGAGGAGGAGCAGATCGAGACGCTGCGGGAGATCGCCGGGGCACTGGACGGCCGTCCGCTGGTCGTCCGCACGCTCGACGCGGGCGCCGACAAGCCGCTGGCGGCGCTGCCGATGCCCGCCGAGGCCAACCCGTTCCTCGGCGTGCGCGGGATCCGTATCGGCCTGGAGCGACCGGAGCTGCTGGAAACCCAGTTCCGGGCGATCCTGCGGGTGGCAGCGCAGTACCCGGTCAAGGCGATGCTGCCGATGGTCGCCACGGCGGGGGAGGTGCTGCGGGCGCGTGAGATCCTGGAGCGCGCCCGCGCGGCCACCCGGGTGCGGGCCGCGCTGGAGCTCGGGATCATGGTCGAGGTGCCCGCCGCCGCGCTGACCGCCTCCCATCTGGCCCGGCACGTCGATTTCTTTTCACTGGGCACCAACGACCTGACCCAGTACACGATGGCCGCCGAGCGTGGCAACGAGCGCTTGTCGTCGTTGCTGTCGGGACCTCAGCCGGCCGTGCTGGCACTGGTACGGGCGACCGTGCAGGCCGCCTCGCAGCGCGGGCGGTGGGTGGGGGTATGCGGCGAGCTGGCCGGCGATCCCGCCGCCGCGGTGCTGCTCGTCGGGCTCGGGATCACCGAGCTGAGCATGGCGCCGGCGCTGATCCCGGAGGTCAAGGCCGCCCTACGATCGGTGGATCTGTCGGAGGCTCGGTCCAGTGCCGCGGCGGCGCTGGAGGCCGAGGACGCGGACGCGGCGCGGGCGCTCGCGGCCCGCTTGCTGTGAGGTAATCTCAGGCCTTGTGAGGCGGGTACTTTGAGCGCGTTGCGTTCGTCTCGCATGCTCGCGGTCGGCACCGGCGTGCGGATCGTGCTGGCTCCCGCCGTGATGGCGCTGCTGCTGTCCCACTCGTTCACCGCCGCTGCGGTCGTGTTCCTGGTGGCGGCCGCCACCGACTGGTTCGACGGGCGTCTGGCGCGGCGCTGGGGCGTGACCACCCGCCTGGGCTCGTTCCTGGATACGACCGCCGACAAGCTGCTGGTCACCACCGCGCTGATCGGGCTGGTGGCGGTCGATCGCGCGTCGCCCTGGATCGCGCTGATCATCGTCGCGCGTGAGTTCACGATCCTCGGCCTGCGCGCCGCCGTCGCTTCGGGAGGCCGCCACCTTGAAACCTCGATGCTGGGAAAATGGAAGGCGACGGTGCAGTTCGTGGCGATCGCGCTGGCGATGCTGCGCCCCGACGCCGTGATCGCCGGCGCCTTCCTGGATCAGTGGGCGATGATCATCGCCGCGATCGTCACGGGATGGTCGGGGATCGACTACCTGCTCCGCTCCTCCTCGGCGCTACGGTCCTGATCGGCGTGAGCCGCATCTTCGTCACCGGCGCGACCGGCCTGCTGGGAAGCGCCCTGACCCAGCGTCTGATCGAACGCGGCGACGACGTGGTGGCGCTGGCTCGGTCCGATGCGGCGTCCCAGACGCTGGAGGCCCGGGGCATCGCGGTCGTGCGTGGCGAGACCTACGACGAGGATGCGCTGGCCCGCGGGATGCAGGGCTGCGAGCTGGCCTTCCACCTGGCGGGGGTCAACTCGCTGTGCGTGGACGACCCCCATCCGATGCAGCGCGCCAACGCTGAGGGCCCGGTCGCCGCGGTCCGCGCCGCCGCCCGCGTGGGCCTGGCGCGACTGGTGCACACCTCGTCGGCGGCGACGATCGGCGAGGCCGCCGGCACGGTCGGCAACGAGAGCTCGCCGCACCGTGGCTGGTACCTGTCGACCTACGAGCGCACCAAGACCGAGGGTGAGCGCGCGGCGCTGGCCGCGGCGCGCGAGCTCGGCCAGGACCTCGTCTGCGTCAATCCCTCCTCGGTCCAGGGTCCCGGACGCGCCGGCGGGACCGGGCGCTTCCTGCTGGCCTTCCTCGACGGGCGACTGAAGGTGTTCGTCGCCACCAACGTCAGCCTGGTGGACATCGCCGACTGCGTGGAGGGACACCTGCTGGCGGCCGAGCGGGGCGTTTCCGGTCAGCGCTATCTGCTCAACGGCATCACGCTGACGATCACGCAGGCGCTGACGCTGGCCGCCGACGTCGCCGGTGTGCAGCGCCGACCTCGACTCGTGCCCCGGCCGCTGGCGACGGCGGCGGCCACGGTCGTCGAGCGCGGGTTCCGGATCGCCGGACGCCATCCACCGGTCTGCCGGGAGATGGTCAGGACCCTGCTCCACGGCCACCGCTACGACGGCTCGCGCGCGGTCCGCGAGCTGGGCCTGAGCTACACCGAACCGGCGGAGACGATCCGGCGCACCGTGCAGTGGGCGAGGTCTGAGGGGCTGCTGCGAAACGTCTGATGGCATGGCGGACCGACGCCAATGGCGCCCCTGATCGCATAGTGTAATGCGCGACGTGAGGAGGACACGATCGTAGACGTCGACCTCAAGGCGATCGTCGGCGGCGGGCTCCGGCTCGCCGAGCGATTCGGCGACGAGGCCTATTTCGCCGCGCTGTGCGTGCGCAGCGGTTTGGCGCGCCCGGAGCTCCCCCACCGGGTGGCGCAGATGCTGCGGGCCTTCGAGCGCCACGGCCTGCTCGCCGGGGCGGTGACCGTCGGCGCGATCCGCAACGGCGACCGCGTGGCCCTGGCCGACGAGCGCGGCGAGCTGACCTACAAGCAGCTGGACGAGCGATCCAACGCGCTGGCCAACGCCTGGCGCGAGCACGGGCTCCAGGCGGGCGACGGTGTGGCGATCCTGGCGCGCAACCATCGCGGCTTCATCGACGCGGTATTCGCGGCGGCCAAGTGCGGCGCCCGGATCGTGTTGCTCAACACCTCCTTCGCCGGACCGCAGATCCGTGAGGTCGCCGGGCGTGAGGGAACCGACCTGCTCGTCTACGACGATGAGTACGCCGACATGCTGATGGGCGTCGACCCGCCCCACGGCCGCTGGCGCGCCTGGACCGATGACGGCGACGCGAAGCACGGCGACGGGGAGCACGACGACGCGGAGGACACACTCGAGGCCCTGATCGCCGGGGCTTCGACGGGCGCCCCGCCCAAGGCCGCTAGCGCGCCACGGATCGTGGTCCTGACCAGCGGCACGACCGGCACCCCCAAAGGCGCCCCGCGCACCGAGCCCCGTTCGCTGGCCCTGGTCGGGGGGCTGCTGAGCAAGGTGCCGTTTCGGGCTCGTGAAGTGACCGAGCTGTGCGTGCCGACGTTCCATTCGCTCGGCTTTGCGCACATGATGCTGGCACTGGCGCTCGGCTCGACGCTCGTCGTCCGCCGGCATTTCGATCCCGAGCGGACGCTGGACAGCCTGTCCGAACACGAGGCCACGGCGCTGATCGTCGTCCCAGTGATGCTGGCGCGTTTGCTCGACCTCGGCGATCAGGCCCTGGCCGATCACGACCTCGATCACCTGAAGATCATCTTTGCCGGCGGCTCGCAATTGGGCGGCGAGCTGTGTCAGCGAGCGATGAGAGCGTTTGGTCCGATCGTCTACAACCTCTACGGCTCCACCGAGGTCGCCTACGCGACGATCGCCACGCCGGAGGACCTGGAGGCCGAGCCCGACACCGTCGGCGGGGTGGTGCGGGGCACGATCGTCAAGATCCTCGACGATGACGGCGCCGAGGTTCCCACCGGTGAGACGGGACGGATCTTCGTCGGCAACGGCTCGCAGTTCGAGGGCTACACGGGCGGTGAGACCAAGGAGCAGGTCAGAGGGCTGATGTCGTCGGGCGACGTCGGGCACTTCGATCAGCATGGACGGCTGTTCGTCGACGGTCGCGACGACGAGATGATCGTCTCCGGCGGGGAGAATGTGTTCCCCCATGAGGTGGAGGAGTTGCTCTCCGGTCACGAAGCGATCTCGGAGGCGGCGACGATCGGCGTTCAGGACGAGAAGTTCGGCCAGCGATTGCGGGCGTTCGTGGTGCTGCGCGACGGTGCCCAGCTGAGCGAGGATGAGGTCAAGGACTACGTGCGCCAGAACCTCGCTCGTTACAAGACGCCGCGCGACGTGATCTTCGTCGATGAGCTGCCGCGCAACTCCACCGGCAAGGTGCTCAAGCGCGAACTGGCCGAGACGGAGGACGAGTAACCGCTTCGCCCGCATACGGTCCGCCCGGTGCGGCGGACCCCACGTAGACTCGGGGCGATGTTGATCCTGCCCCTCGGGCACGCCCAAGCGGTGCGCAACCGGCGCGCGTTCAGCGCCCGCGAGCGCTGGATGATCGGCGGCGTCCTGGGCACCTTGGCGGCGCTGCTGGTCGTGCTGGTGATCTCGTTCGCCAGCACCGGGCACAAGTCCGCCAAGGGTTGCATCGATGTCTCCCTGGCCTACTCCACCGGCGGCGCCGAGGTCTACCGCTGCGGCGCCTCGGCCCGCGCGATGTGCGCTGAAGTCGGCGCGCGCGGAGGCCTGTCGGGCAAGGCAGCCGACACGGTTGCCGCCGCGTGTCGCAAGGCCGGCCTCACCGCCGGCTGAGACCACTTGCCGGCGCGGGCATAAGGGCCCGTAAGATGGCGAGCACGATGACCGATGCCGCGCAGTTCAGAGCGCAATTTCCGGTGTTCGAGCGCGCGGCGTACCTAAACGCCGGCACCGAGGGTCCGCTGCCGCGCGCGGCAGCGCAGGCCGTTCACGAGCGGATCGAAGCCGAGCTGGCCGGCGGACGCTGCGGGCGGCCCTACTTCAACGCCCTGATGGATCTCGCCGCGCAGCTGCGCGCCGCTTACGCCGGCGTGCTCGGCTGCGATGACTCCGAGGTGGCGCTCACCGGCTCCACGACCGACGGTGTCAACACCGTCCTGTCCGGGCTTGACCTGCGGCCCGGTGATGAGATCCTGACCAGCGACGAGGAGCACCCGGGGCTGCTGGCGCCGCTGGGCCGCGCCCGGCGTCTGCACGGAGTCAGCGTCCGAGTGGTCCCGTTCGCCGAGATCGCGGGCGCGGTGTCGCCCGCCACGCGGCTGGTCGCCTGCTCGCACGTGTCATGGGTAAGCGGTCAGGTCGTCGACGCGCGGGCGCTGGCGGCCACGGGTGCCTCGGTCCTGCTCGACGCCGCCCAGGCGCTGGGCGCGATCCCGGTCGACGTGCACGCGCTGGGCTGTGACTTCTATGCCGGCTCCGGTCAGAAATGGCTGTGCGGGCCTGAGGGCAGCGGCGCGCTGTTCGTGCGCGGCGAGCGCCTCGACGAGCTCACCGTGCCGTGGCCCGGATACGGCTCGCTGGCCGAAGCCACCCAGCCGCTGGAGCTGATCCCGAAGCCGGGCGCGGCGCGCTTGGACCATGGCTTTCCCCCTGGTCTGCGCAGCGCCTGGGCGCTGACCTCGATCGAGGTGCTGGCCCAGGCCGGCTGGGACTGGGTGCACGAGCGCGCGGCGCAGCTGGCGGCTCAGCTGGCCAGCGAGCTCGCCGAGCGTGGGCTCGAGGTCGGTCCGCGCGGGCGCTCCACGCTCGTCTCCTGGAAGGCCGACGACCCCGAGGCCGAGGTGCTGCGCCTGGCGCAGGCCGGCTTCATCGTTCGTAGCATCCCGTCGCGCAGCTACGTCCGGGCCTCGGTCGGCGCGTGGGCCTCAGAGTCGGAGCTGGCCGATCTGGCCCGCGTCGCGGTTTCCTAGACGATCAAAGCAACAAGTGCGGCGTGGGCATCCACCCCGCACCACCCTCAGGAGATGATCCGCTCCGGGTGCGTGTAGACGTTGACCCGCCGTCCGCGGGCAAATCCGCACAGAGTCAGTCCCCGGTCCTCGGCCAGCGCGATCGCCAGCGAGCTCGGAGCTCCTACCCCAACCAGGATCGGCGCTCCCGCGACGGCCGCTTTCTGCACCAGTTCGAACGACAGCCGGCCGCTCACGCACAGGATCCGCTCGCCGAGCGGGACCAGTCCGTCGAGCAGCGCGCGTCCGACCACCTTGTCCATCGCGTTGTGACGTCCGACATCCTCCCGGGTCCACAGCAGCCGTCCCTCGGCGTCGAACAGACCGGTCGCGTGCAGACCCCCGGTGTGCTCGAACGACGGCTGCTCCAGCCGCGAAGGGAGCTGCGCCGCCAGCTCCCGGGCGATTCGCGGGCCCTCCGGCAACGGTCCGCTGCTGACCGCCACCTCCTCCAGCGCCCCCTTGCCGCACACCCCGCACGAGGAGGTGGTGTAGAAGCGACGCGCGCCGACCTCACGCGTGAGCGGTCCGCTGACCTCGATCGTGTTGGCGGCGAGATCGTCGGTCAGGCCCGCATCCCGGGGGCCGTCGATCAGGCCCTCGCCGTACAGGAACCCCAGCGCGAGCTCCTCGTCGTGGCCCGGGGTGCGCATCGTCACCGCCAGCGGCTCGCCGTCGACGCGGATCTCCAGCGGCTCCTCGATCGCCACCTCGTCAAATCCGCCGTCGTAACTGACCCTGGTGTACATCCCCCGGGTACGTTACGCGCGCAGGCCCACGTGCAGGGCGGCCACCAGCCGGTCGAAGGTCTCGTCGAGCGACAGCGGCAGCCTGTAGCCCCCGTTTCGCTCGAGTGTCACGAACCCGTGCAGCGTCGCGCGCACGATCCGAATCGCGTGCAGCGCGTCGAGCTCGGCGCGACCGGCCGCCGCCTCGGCCAGCGCGGCGGAGAGCTCCAGCCAACGACTCCGGCGCGCTGCTCTGAGCGCCTGGCTCAGCTCAGCGCCGGCTCGGCCCGCAGCTCGACCTCGTACGCGAGCGCCTCACGCTCGAGCTCGCCGTCGGGCCCGATCCGGTAGGCCCCCGTGCGGGTCAGAGGCGGCGAGTACACGTGGATCGTCACGGCCGGCTGATCGCCGGCGTGGAGCACCCGGTGGATCGCCACCGGCGGTACGGTGAATGTCGCGCCGGCCCCGAACTCCCGCTCCAGCGGCGTCCCGGAGATCGTCAGGCGGTCCTCACGCACGTGGCCGGAGACGACTGCGATCCCGGCGGCCGACTCGTCGTGATCGTGAAAGCCCGTGTCCTGGTCCTCGCTCCAGCAGATCACCCACGCGTTGACCTCGTCGTCGTCCCAGATCTGCTCGTACACGCGCACGTCGTCGGCGTGGCGTACGTGATGGCGCCAGCGCTCCGGCGCGGCGGCCAGCTCGGCCGCGAACCGCGCCAGCTCGTCGAGGGTGAGGCTCACGCCACGCCCCCCGCCGAGGCCAGGAGCCCGGCGCCGTTGGCCCGCAGAGCGGCGTCGCGCCGGGCCGCCATCGGCTCGATCACCGGCCGGTCTGAGCCGTAGACGAGCTGCGGGGCACCGACGCAGCGGGCCATCGCCCACCACCACAGCGGCTCGGTCCAGATGTGCTGGTGGAGATCCAGGTGCAGGTCTTGTTGGTAAACCATGGTAACTACATTGATTTTATCGAGATTAGGCTGAAATTGCAACTCACCCGCGGCGGAAAAGACGTGGCAAGAGTTGCCGAAGTTCCGCGCAAGCGCCGTCCGCCGCACGGTACCGGCGCGGGGGCCCTTGCGGTGAGGTCCCCGGTGAGGACTACGCTTTGCCGGTGTCCGACGACGAGCCCACCACCGACGAGCTGCGGCGGAATCAGTTGCAACACGAGCTGGAGGAGCGTGCGCTCGCCGCCGAGGCGGCGACCGACGCCGAATTGGACAGCCATCAGCGCCGGGCCGAGAAGGCGCACTATCTACGCCGCAAGCTCGAAGAGCGCGAGCAGGCCGAACGCCGCGCCGAAGTGCCGGAGGACTGAGCAGACCCCAGCTTCGCGGTGTCGGTTCCTGCCGACTCCCCACCGGAGCACGCGCTGGTCACGGTCGCCGATCTGAACAGCGGATGAACGAAGCACCGACGCTGCCCAGATCCGGCCGGCGACTGCGAGAATCGTCATCATGGATGACCACACCCGGGGCTCGGTATTGATTGTCGACGACGAGCCGACGATCTCCGAGGTCGTCTCGCGGTATCTGGAGCGCGCCGGCTATCGCACGCGGATCGCCGCCGACGGCCTGGCGGCGCTCGACGCGGTCGCCAGCCACCGTCCGGATCTGGTCTTGCTGGATCTGATGCTGCCGGGTATCGACGGGCTGGAGGTCATGCGCCGGCTGCGCGACCAGGATCGCGAGCGGATCGGCCTGATCCTGCTGACCGCCCGGGGCGAGGAGTCAGATCGGGTGATCGGGTTGCGCCTCGGCGCCGACGATTACGTGGTCAAGCCGTTCTCGCCCGCCGAGTTGGTGGCTCGCGTCGACGCTGTGCTGCGGCGCGTTGACACGTCGCCCGCCCAGGAGTCACCGATGGAGCTGTCCGACATGACGATCGACCCCGCGGCCCGCCGCCTGGAGGTCCGCGGTGAGGAGGTCGCGCTAACCCAGCGCGAGTTCGACGTGCTCCTCTTCCTGGCCCGTCATCCGGGTCAGGTGTTCTCACGCAATCAGCTGATGGACGCGATCTGGCAATACTCGTTCTACACCGACACGTCAACGGTTACGGTCCACATCCGCCGCCTGCGAGCCAAGATCGAGTCCGAGCCCGCGCGCCCGCGCCACATCCAGACCGTCTGGGGCGTGGGCTACCGCTTTGCGCCGTGACCGGGCGGCCGCCACCCGCGCCGACCGAGTCCGCAGTGGCCGTGCGTCCGCCACGCCGCACCTGGCGTGAGGCAATTGTCGCGCGCGTGCGCGCGGGGACCGGATCACTGTCGCGCCAGTTCGCCCTCGCCGTGGCGATCGTGGTCGCGCCGGTGCTGCTCGCCCTGGTCGTCGTCGCCTGGCTGATGGTCGTCTCAGGCCACGCCGCGATCCTGGTGGGGGCGATCGTCGCGGCGGCCGGGATCCTGGCGGTGGCCGGGGCCAAGCTGCTGGCCGACGGGATCCTCGGAGACGTGACCGCCATCCGTGACGGCCTGGAGGCCGTGCGACTCGGCGAGCGCGAGGTTCGGATCTCCACCACGGCTGACGATGAGCTGTCCGAGCTGGCGGCCGCCGCCAACGCGATGATCGAGCAACTGCGCGGTGAGGAGACGGCCCGTAACCAGTCCGATTCGGCGCGGCGTGATCTCGTCGCCGCCGTCTCGCACGACCTGCGCACTCCGATCACCTCCCTGCGCTTGCTGGCCGAAGCGGTGGGCGACGAGATCGTCCACGGCGAGCAGCGGCGCGGATACCTCAGGCGGATGCGAACCCACATCGACGCGTTGAGTGCGCTGATCGACGATCTGTTCGAGCTCTCACGCCTGGAGGCCGGCGACATCAGCTGGTCGCTGGAGCGGGTGGCGCTGCACGAGCTGGTCGGCGAAACCGTCGAAGCGATGCGACTGCAGGCCGAGGCCAAGGGGGTGAGCGTGGTTGCCCACGTGCCTGCCGAGCTCGATCCAGCGCGGGCCAATCCGGAGAAGCTCCAGCGCGTCCTGTTCAACCTGATCCAGAACGCGATTCGCCACACTCCCGCCGACGGAAGCGTCGTCGTGCGGGCTGAGCCGGTTCCGGCCGGAATCGAGATCGAGGTGGCCGACAGCGGCGACGGGATCTCCGCCGCCGAGCGCGACCGGGTGTTCGCGGCCTTCTATCGCGGCGGTGCGGACGCCGCCAGGACCGGGGAGGGAGCCGGGCTGGGTCTCGCCGTCTCACGGGCGATCGTCGAGGCGCATGGGGGCCGGATCTGGCTCGCGGACTCTCCTGTCGGCACCAGCATCCGCTTCAGCCTGCCCGCCGCGAGCGCCAGTGCCGCCACTCCCGCGGACGTGATGTCTTAGGGCCCACGACCCATTAGGGGCGAACCTTAACAGACAGTGTCACTCGCTTCATAACCATTGATGTGCGAGGAGCGTTCTGCTCCAATGAGAATGACTCTCCCGTCCGAGCGAAATGAGTCACAGCTGTAACACATAACTGCGCGGACGGGCATGTGACCAATCTCATTCACGTAGTCAAACAGGAGAGAAGCCAGATGCGCTTGCTGACACGCTTGTCGCTGTGCACGACGCTGCTTACGGCAATGGCCGGTGTCTTGGGAACCGGAGCTGCCGATGCCAGTGCAGGAAACGTAGTTGGGCATGTCTACGTCAACGACAACACGGCGGGGTCCAACACGATCGCTGCCTTTGACCGCCACGCGGATGGAAGGCTGACGCCGACGGCCGGTTCCCCGTTCGCTACCGACGGGGCCGGGACCGGTGCATCGACCGGGTCCCAGGGGTCCCTGCAGATCACGCGCCGCGGGCGCTACCTGCTGGCCGCCGACGCCGGCAGCAACCAGATCTCCGCGCTGAGGATCAGGCCGGACGGGGGATTGGTATCGGTGCCCGGAGGCACGGTCGCCTCGGGCGGCGTGGAGCCGGTCAGCATCGCCGTCCATGGCCATCTGGTCTACGTCGCCAACTCCGGTAGCGGTGACAACAACTACACCGGTTTCCGCCTGGGCCGACATGGCCGCCTGCACCCGCTGGCCAATTCGACCTTCACGATGCGCGCCGGTTCGCAGCCCGGCGACGTGCTGTTCAACGGCGACGGGACCCGACTGGTCGGCACGCGCGTCGGCACGTCGGAGATAGACAGCTTCACCGTCGGCCCGGATGGTCGCCTCACCGCCGCCCCCGGCTCGCCCTACGCGGCCCAGGGACCCGGTCCGTTCGGCAGCGAGTTTCGCCCCACCAATCCGGATCAGCTGTTCGTCTCAAACGCTCACGGTGGAGCGGGCAACGGTACGGTCTCGGCGTTCAGCGTGTCCGACAGCGGGTCGCTGGCCTCGATCGGAGCCTCGCCGTTTGCTGACCTGCAGACGGCCCCGTGCTGGGTGGAGATCTCTCACGACGGCCGCTTCCTGTTCGCCGTCAACACCGCGGTGCCGAGTATCTCGCGCTACGCGATCGCTGCCGACGGCACGCTGAGCCTGCTCGGCAGCACGCCGTTCAAGGCTGAGACCGGCCTCTCGCCCTTCGACGCGCGGCTGAGCCCCGATGGCGGCACGCTGTGGGTCGTCGACAGCAAGAGCGACACCGTCAGCGGCTTCGCGGTCCATGCGGGTGACCTGACCGAGTTGGCGTCCTCGCCGACAGCGCTGCCCGCCGGGGCGACGGCGTTCGGCATCGTCGTCAACTGACAGCGCCGGAGTGGCAGGCGAGCCGGGAGCCTGATGGCTTCCGGCTCGCGCGGCCGCCTTTCCCCGCGGCCGCCTCAACGGACAGATTATTCCTTGACGAACCCGTAGCATCCGCCCCATATGGCGGATCCGGTGAAATTGGTCATCTTCGACTGCGACGGCGTGCTGGTCGACAGTGAGCTGCTCGCGGTCGAGGTCGATGTGCAGGTGCTTGGCGAGCTCGGCTGGCGGCTGACCGCGGCCGAGGTGATCGAGCGGTTCGTCGGCCGCTCCGAGACGCACATGCTGGCCGAGATCGAGAAGCACCTCGGGCGTGAGCTGCCGCCCGACTGGCAGCGGAGGTATCAGCATCTCTACCGCGACGCGTTTGCGGCGCGGCTGGTGGCGGTCGACGGGATTCTGGAGGCGCTGGATCAGATCGAGCTGCCGACCTGCGTTGCGTCGAGCGGCGATCACGAGCGGATGCGCCAGACGCTGGGGCTGACCGGGCTCTACGAGCGGTTTGCGGGACGAATCTTCAGCGCCACGGAGGTGGCGCACGGCAAGCCCGCGCCGGATCTGTTCCTGTACGCCGCCGATCGAATGGGCGTGGCGCCCGCCGCCTGCATCGTGGTGGAGGACAGCCGCTGGGGTGTGCAGGCGGCCCGGGCGGCGAACATGCGGGCGCTGGCCTACGCGGGCGGCGTGACTGCGCCCGACGTCCTCGCCGGTCCCGCCACCACCGTGTTCGACGACATGCGCGATCTGCCGCGGTTGATCGAGGCCGTGGCCGAGGGCGGCTAGTCGGTCCGAGCTTGCGGCCTTCTGCTGACCGCACCCCCGAACTATTCACGGTGTCCTGAGCGGTAGCTCTGCCGATCACCGGGGGACCCGCCTCGGCAGGGCGGTGACCCGTGAAGCCACGATCAACCGCAAGACCGCGCTAGCCGACAGGTTCCGGCGACGAGCCGATGCCTGCGCGCGACCGCTACTTCAGGGGGTGTGGCGCGTTATGGCTAGGGTGGACGTAACTTGTGACCAGATGCAGGGCGTTGTTGGACAAGCCGGGCCGGTCGGCAGAGCGCGGCTGGGAGGCAGAGCTCGGCTCGGAGGCAGAGCGCGGCTGGGGCTCGCCACGGCCGTGCTGCTGGCGCTCGTCCTGGGTCTGCACGGCACCGCGCTGGGGGCCGCCGGCGCCGCGACCAAGGTGGTCCGCTATCACGGCTACCGGCTCTCGGTGCCGGCCGCCTGGCCGGTCTATGACCTGGCCACCGACCCGATCGTTTGCGTGCGCTTTGACCGCCACGCGGTCTATCTGGGGTCTCCGAGCGCCAGGCAGCGCTGCCCGGCCGCGGCGATCGGCCGCACCGAGGCGATCCTGGTCTCACCGCTGAGCGCGCGTGACGCCGGCACGCGTGGCGGCGGACCCGCATTGCCGCTGGTCACCCGGCCCGGGGCGCAATCGCGGCAGGGATCCCTGGCCCGATTCGCGGTCGTCGCCCACGGCGTCACGGTGACCGCCACCTGGGCGCGGGCCCCCGGCGTCATCCGGCGCGCGCTGGGCAGCCGGCGGCTGCTCGCCGAACGGGCCGGGGCGGCCCTGGTGGCCCGGTCCCCGGCGCCGCGAGCTCGATCCACCGGCTCAACGGCCCGACAGGCCGCCGTCTATACAGGCCTGGGGTTTGACGCCTGCTCGGCGCCCAGCATGACCCAGATGTCCGCCTGGGGGGTGTCTCCGTATCGCGCGATCGGCGTCTACATCGGCGGCGCGAACATGGCCTGCTCGCAGACCAACCTCACCGCGGCGTGGGTCAGCGCGGAGTCGGCGGCCGGTTGGCGGCTGATCCCCACCTATGTCGGCCTCCAGGCCCCTACGAACTCGTGCGGCTGCGCGGGCATCATTCCCCGTCAGGCAGCTGCGGAGGGCAGCGCCGCCGCCGCCGACGCGGTAACGCAGGCGCAGTCGCTGGGTATCGGCCAGGGAAACCCGATCTACTACGACATGGAGGCCTACTCGGGAGCCGCCAATTCCTCCGCCGCGATGACGTTCCTGTCGGCCTGGACCGCGGCGCTGCACGCGGCTGGATATCAATCCGGCGTCTACAGCAGCGCCGGGTCAGGGATCAGCGACCTCGCGGCCCATTACGGCACCGGCTACACCGAGCCCGACGACATCTGGATCGCGGACTGGAACAGGCAGCGGAGCACGGCCGATCCCTACGTTCCGATCGGCGACTGGGCGGCTCACCAGCGGCTGCATCAGTATCAGGGTGGCCACAACGAGACCTACGCCGGCGTGACGATCAACATCGACAACGATTACCTGGACGGCGCCACCGTGGGCGCCGGGCAGGGGGCTGCGGTGGTCCCGGTTCCAACCGTCGCCGCCGCCCCGGCACTGACCGTCTCTCCCCACGCCGACGGCAGTATCACCCTCGACGCCGCGTGGAGCGGCGCCGCGGGCGTGGACGGCTGGCAGGTGCTCGCCGGCTTGAGCCCGGCCACGCTGACGCCGTTGGGCTCAGCGACGGGTTCAGGCTCCAGCGCGATGGTCACCGTCCACGACGCATTTGCCTACTTTGCCGTGCAGGCGCTCGGATCCGCCGCACAGGTGCTCGGCACCTCAGCCGCGGCGGCCACCCCGCCGGCCGTCGCGATCTACGGCCACTCCGCGTTTGTCTCCTCACAGGGCATCGGCGGACTGCCCGTCGGCTGCTTGAGCGTCGTGCCGTGCCAGATCGCGAGCACGATCACCGCCGGGCGCACGATCATCGCCCGCACGGGGCCCGAGTCGATCCCGGCTGGTGGCGGCGTGCTGCACTTCGCCCTGTCGACGGCCGGTCGCCAGCTGCTGGCGCGCGCGAGCTCCCGCCGGCTCCTGGTCCGCGTCGCCGCGCGCGCGGCCGGCGGCGCGACCGCGACGTCCACGGTCGACCTGATCCCGTTCGCGAGCAGCGGACGGGGTCCAGGCCGGATCCTGCACCCAGCAACGACGCTGAGGCTCGTAGGGGTGACCGACTTCGTCTCCGCAGGCGCCGTCGGCGGGCTGCTGGCGGGCTGCGCGGGTGACGCGTCGTGCGCCATCCGGACGACGATCAGAGCCGGCGCCACCACGATCGCCACCAGCGGGACAGAGCGTATGGGCGCCAACGAGCTGGGCTATCTGATCTTCAAGCTCACCGCCCGCGGCCGCGCCCTGCTCGCCGGTGCCCCCGGCAACCAGCTCGGCGCCTACGCGACCGTCTCGCAGCCGGGCGCGACCGCACATGCCGCGCTGGCGCTGGTGGGCTTTCGCTGAAAGCGGTCGCGGCCGGCGATCATTCCGCCGGCCAGAAGCTGCGGCTTCCTGGCGTTCTCCAGCCGGTGATCATTCCTCCGGCCAAAAGCCGGGCAGGATCTCCGCATCCCCGGGCCGGTGCGCCCCGGTCGCCAGGATCTGCAGGCCGTCCGGGCCGGCCTCGAAGGCGCGCTTGGATCCGGGGGCGACGCGGACCGCGTCGAGCCTGCGCAGCGGTTGGATCTCGTCGTCGATCGCCACGCGTCCGCTCCCCGCCAGGATCACATAGACCTCCTCGTCCAGGGCGTGGCGGTGCCCGAAGGTCTGGCGCGCGCCGGGGCGGAGCTGCTGCAGGCTCAGGCCGACCGTCGCGGCGCCAAGCGCCGTCCTGGCAAAGCGGGCTTCGCCGGTCTCGCCGAAGCCGAACTTGGCGGCCGAGTCCTCCACGTCCTGCAGGTTCACGATCGTCGACCCGGTGGTGGCGATCGGATAGCCCGCGCCGCCGAGCGGCTCGAGCTCGATCCGCTCAAACGAGTCGGTATCGACGAGCTCCAGCACGGCCGGGATCGCGGCGCGGGCCTCGTCTGAATTCAGCGCCGCGTCGAGCTCCTCCTGGCTGCGCCATAGCTCGGTCACCCACACGACATCCGGTTCGCCGGGCGACCGGTTGATCAGATACAGCTGGCATCCGGGTGTCTCCGTGACGCTCACAGCCACCTCCAGCAGCTTTCTGGCCAGAGCTTCGCCCTGGCCCGGCTTGGCGATGGCCTTCGTGTAGCGCCCGACACTGCTCATGCGGCGAACTTTACGCAGGTCGCCGAGCGCGTCTTGGAAGAATGCGACGCGCGCAAGCCCGCACGGGATCCGCAGCGCGAGTTGGGGATCGCCGGAGCGCCTGAGTCCGGCGCTCGCTCAGGCGCGCTGATCAGGTGGTGAGCGCCGAGATCGATCGCTCGATCAGCGGGGCCATCTCCGCCCAGGTCCGCGGTGGGCCGGCGCCGACGATCACAGAGCTGGTCCTCGGCCCCCTGATCAGGCAGGCGAGCTCGATGAAATGCGCACCGGTGGTGGTGGTGTAGGCGTCACGGACACAGCTCCCATGCCCGCTGAGAAACCGCAGGCCGGTGGCCGACGCCAGCCGGGTGACGCCACGATCTCCCTCCTGGGCATTGTGTCCCAGCCGGAACGACGCCCAGTTGCCGAGGCTCTCGTCACCCTGACGCGGCGTGAGATTCAGGTACCCAAGAAAATCGTGGTCGCCGTTCTGGAGTACGGCTGTCGCCGTTCCCGCGTCGCCCGCGATGTGCCGCCACCCACTCGGGTAGCGCATGACCACGCCCGTGGGGATCCGCGCCGCCGCCCAGCCCGCCGGTGCCGGCCCCGGACGCAGCCAGGCGAACCCCCGGCCGGCGGCATCGGGGGGCGATGAGTTGGCCGCTTGCGCTGCGCATCCGGAGGCGATCAACGCGACCGACACGACCGCCAGCGCCACTCGCCAGAGCATCCAAGGTCTGCCGGAGCGATGCACTAGAGATTGCCATCCCCGTCGCTCGGGCCACCGTTGTTGTCGCTGTCGCGGTCACCTGCAGTCGGTCCCTGGGGGATGCCACCTGACCCGGACGCCGACGACGAGGCGGCCGGAGCCGAGGTGGCGGCCGTGGAGGTGGCGGCTGTGGAAGTCGAGGCCGGGGCTGATGAGGCGGTGGCGCTCGAGGAAGTCGACGAGCCCGAGCCGCAGCCCCCGACGGCGAGGCAGACGAGAACGAGCGCCCAACTCGCGCGCCGGCGGATCGATCCTGTGATCGCAGTTCTCATCTTGATGCTCCTATTCTGTTGCGTTGACGATCGCCCGATCGGACGTTTCGGCGGGGAGCGCTCAAGCCGTCGGCTCGGTCGACTCCACCAAATAACAGGACGTTGGTCGGCGCGGATCCTTCCCGCCGCGCGCCGACAACGAGGTTTGATCGGACGGACGGGTGATCATTGGCGCGACAGCCAGCGGTCGATTAGGAAGCGCGCGATCGAGATCGGCGGCGGCAGTCGCAGGTCGGCTCGGGTCTCGGCGCTGGCCAGCTTCACGTCGTCAAGCGTGAACCACTGGACATCCTCCAGCTCTCCATCGAGCGCCCTCGGCTCGCCTCCATCGGAACGCGCCTCGAAGCCGAGCATCAGCGAGCAGGGAAACGGCCATGGCTGAGAGGTCACGAACCTGGCGTCATAGGCCTGGATGCCAGATTCTTCACGAACCTCGCGCACGACGGCCTCTTCGAGCGACTCTCCTGGTGAGACGAATCCGGCCAGCACCGAGTAGCGATTGCCGGGCCACCCCGCCCGGCGACCGAGCAGCAGCCGCCCGGCGTGTTCCACGAGCATGATCACGACCGGGTCCGTCCTGGGGAAATGTGTGACTCCGCATTGTGGGCAGCGTCGCGAATAACCTGCCTCGGCGACGATCGTGGCGGCCCCGCAGTTTGCGCAGAAACGATGTCGGCGATGCCAGTTGAGCAGCGCGCTGAGATACGCCGCCAGGCCGGCCTCCGAACGCGACAACCCGGCGCCAGCGTCACGCAGAGCAACGACGCTCGCACCTTGTTCAAGACCGGCTCGCGCTGCCGGATCGAGAGCATCGAGATCGACGGCGAACAGTGCCGCGCCGTCCTCCAGTCCCAGCAGGATCGGCTCGCTCAGCCCGGCTGGGTCGATCCTGCCGGTCTCGATCAGTCTGCGCATGACGCGCGGCTCTCCCGCGTCATCGAGCAACACTCCGTCGCTGCCGGCGGCGAGCACCCACGAGGTTGGCTCGGCCAGGAGTCCCGCGATCCAGCTCTGGTCGTGGCGCAAATGCGTCATGCGATCCAGGGCCATTCCGGAGAAGGCCGGGGGGGGCAGGTCGGAGATCTCGTCAGGGAACGCGGACATTCGGCGCCCGTTCGACTCTAGTGGTGCAGCGTTTCGGAAGAGCTCTTCCGGCGAAGCTCGACGCCGCCAGCGCCCGCGCTCAAGTCTTGCTCGCCCAGATGACGCCCACCGCTGTTCGCGACGTGCTGCTCCGGGCCGGCACCGGCGTGCCCCGCCGCGCCCAGGCTCTTCAGCAAAGAGATGTGATCGAGCATCGTGTCGAGGGCGACCTCGAGTGGACTGGTTTCGCGGCGGATCTGGGTGAGCAACAGTCCGCCTTGTAGCGCGGTGAGGATGGCGAGCGCGAGGGGGTCGGGGTTGGCTTCGGCGGGGAGGTCGCCTCGTGCGTGCATGGCGCGCAGACCGTCGCGGATGCTGTCTTCCCAGCGCTGAAATCCGTCGGCGACCTTGGCACGGGCCTGTGGGTCGGTCTCGGCGAGCTCGGCGCCGTCACCGTCTACGCCCCGGGCGCCAGCGGGAACACCAGCCCCGTAGCGACGCCTGCAATCCCCCACCGGCGTAGACCGCGGCACCGACCTGACCGTGTTCATCGGCGGCACCGGATTGAACGCGATCGTCGAATACGGCCCCGGCGACTCCGTCCCCAGCGACACAATCACCGGCACCCCAAACGGACATCAACGCCGCACCTACCACTTCACCGTGCAAGTCACAGATGCAAGCCACCCCCGCCAAAGAGGTACCCAAGCGCTCACTCTCACCCTGCGCCACTGCGGCGCCCGCGCTGCTCAGCCTTGATCGGGCCGCAAGCGTGTGGACCGGTTGCGAAACTCTGGTGCCTTTACTGACCCGTGAAGTGTGCTGGTCGTTTCTCGGCAAACGCTGTAACGCCTTCGATGAAGTCGGCTGTCGTGGCCTGCTGCTGCTGGATCTGCGCCTCGAGTTCAAGCTGCTGCTCGATCCCGGCGTAAGCACGGGCGTTGAGTTGGCGCTTGGCGCCGGCGTAGGAGCGGGTCGGACCGGCGGCTAGTCGATCGATGAGCGTGCCAACCTCGACCGAGAGCTCAGCGTCGTCGACGACCTGGTTGATCAAGCCCCACTCGAGCGCTTTCTCGGCCCCGATCCGCTCGCCCAGCATCGACATCTGCATCGCCCGCGTAAAGCCCGCACGGGCTGGCACAAACACCGATGAGCCGCCGTCGGGGACGAGCCCGATGTTCACGAATGCGAGCAGGAAGTAGGCGCGGCGCGAAGCGACAATCAGGTCGGAGGCTAATGCGAGTGAGCAGCCGATCCCGACCGCGGGTCCGTTGACGGCGGCGACCACGGGCTTGGGCATGTTGCGAAGCCCGAGGATGATCGGGTGGTACAGCTCGTGCAGCACCGTAAGCACGTCTGGATGGCCTTCGGGCGTGGGATCAAAGCCCGCGCGGAGGTCCGCGCCGGAGGAGAAGCCGCGCCCTGCGCCGCCGATCTCGACGGCGCGGACGCCGGTGTCGTCAGAGACGGTCGTGATCGCATCGAGCAGATCACGACCGAGCTGCTTGTTCCAGGCGTTCATCGTTTCCGGGCGGTTGAGCTCGATTCGTGCCGCCGCACCGTCGCGCAACAGAATCACGGTTTCATAGCTGTGCGAAATTTCGTAAGCGGGCATCTACGGTCCTCCTCGCTTCGCTTATTAGGAGCTGAGTTCTAGAAGCAGTACGCTACTAGAAGATGCCCCGTCCGGTGCTCCACTCAGAGGATGCGATCATGGATGCTGCTCGTGCCGTGGTGCTGGAGCGTGGCGCGCGGGGAGCGACAATCGGCGCGATCGCCCACGCGAGCGGAGCTCCGACGGGGTCGATCTACCACCGCTTCGAGTCCGTCGAAGAAGTGCTCGCGCGCGCGTGGATGCGCGCAATGCGCCGCGTGCAGGAGGCGCTGCTGAGCAGTGAGGAGCGGGACCCGGTCGCGGCGACCGTGGCCGGTGCGCTCGCCGTGTATGACTTCTGCCTCTTTCGGCGAGAGGAAGCCCTACTCGCCTCAAGCTTCCGCCTGAGCGACTTCGCCTCCGCGGACATGTCAGAGGAAGCCCAGTCCCAGCTCGAGGGGCTGAATGACCGAGTCGATCCGTTCCTGGCCGCGCTTGCCCGACGGCTCGGAGGACGAGGTCAACGGGACGTAGCTTTGCTCGCGGTCCGGGACTTGCCCTTCGGCGCAGCGCTGCCGCATATCCGCGACGGCACCAAGCCGCCGCCAGAGCGACGAAGACGGCTCGAAGCGGCCGTCCGCGCTGTCGTCCACGGCGGAGATGGCTAGGCTCGGCTTGCGCCCGTGGACTTCGGCGAATCCGTTGCCCGGATCGAGCTCGGCACCCTCCAGATCCTCAGCGGGTCGTTGCACCCCGTGCGCTGCGACTCGTGCGCGAGCCGGTTCGCGATAGCGGCGCCGACCTTCGACACCCTTCTTGTGTCTCCTTGACCCCGTCCCTGCCACAGCTCGGACCGGAATCACTCCTCTCGTAACGTTCTCTGTTGTCGCCCCCGGCCTCGGGGGCGACTACCGCCCGTGCGGGACGGACGGGCCCCAATTTACCCTGCGTTGATCGGATCGGGCGAGGGTGATTCGCAGCACGATGGTGAAAGCAGGGTTGACAGGAGCCGAGTCGAGCGCGGCGTCGTCGCGCCGGAGTTCGTTCGCTCGACGCCGGCTGTCCGCCCTGGGGCTCGTGACCGTGATCTCGTTTGGCGCCTTCGCGATCTCGAGCCACGTCGACCTCCCCGACTCCTACCAGCCGCGGCTCCTGCGTGCGACCGTAACGATCGCGCCCGGCGAGGCCACGTCGACCGTCCCGCGCTCCTATCTCGGCGTCTCGATCGAGTACTGGGCGCTGCCGCGGTACGCGCGCCACATGGCAGTGTTCGAGCGGATCCTGTCGCTGCTGCACGTCCCCGGCGGTGGGCCGCTCGTGCTCCGGGTCGGTGGCGATTCGGCCGACCGCTCGTTCTGGGATCCGCGGTTGAAGACCCTGCCACGGTGGGCGTTCGCGCTGACCCCGAATTGGCTGCGGCTCGCGAGCGTGCTCGTCCGCCGGCTCGGCCTGCGTCTGATCATCGACCTCAACCTGATCACCGACTCGCCGTCGACCGCCGCCCACTGGGCTCGTGCGGCCGAGGCCCGTCTGCCTCGCAGGAGCATCATCGGCTTCGAGGTCGGCAACGAGCCCGACATCTACGGCCGCTCGGACTGGACGGCGTTGACGGCGGGAAAGCTGATCGGCGGGCGGGTGCTGCCGGCCGCGCTGACCTCGGACGACTACGTCGCCGACTTCCGGGAATACACGGCCGCGCTGCGCCGGGTCGCTCCAAACGTGCCGCTGATCGGACCGGCGTTGGCGAACCCGCGGGCACACGAGCGCTGGATCGCGAGCTTGATCGCCAGCCACCAGCCGGCGCTCGGGATGGTAAGCGCGCACCGCTACCCGTACTCGGCTTGCTCTCCCCGCCGGTCTCCGAGCTTCCCGACGATCGCGCGCCTGCTGAGCGAACGCGCGACGGCCGCTATGGCGGCGAGCCTTGGTCCCGCGCTCAAGGCCGCCCACCGGGCTGGGCTTCCTTTCAGGGTTACCGAGCTGAACTCGGTTACGTGCGGCGGCCGGCCGGGGGTCAGCAATACGTTCGCAACCGCGCTCTGGGCGCCCGACGCGCTGTTCGAGCTGCTGCGAGAGGGAGTCAACGGCGTCAACCTGCACGCGCGCGCGGACGCGATCAACGCTCCGTTCCCCTTGACCGCGAGCGGGGTGACCGCGCGTCCACTGCTGTACGGATTGATCATGTTCGCGAGGACGCTCGGCTCCGACCCGCGGCTCGTGCCGCTCCAATTGCGCTCGGGTGGCTCGCTGCACCTGAAGGCCTGGGCGGTCAGAACCGGCGGCGACGGGCTGCACGTGCTGCTGATCAACAAGGGTCGCCGGCCGGTGCAGGTCCTGCTGCGACTGCCGGCGAGCGGTCAGGCCACGATCGAAAGGCTGCTCGCTCCATCGGCGAGGTCGTGCTGCGGCGTGACGCTCGACGGCCAGCGGCTGGGGCCGGACGGGAGCTGGCTGGGAGCGCCGGCCGGCCAGACCGTCACGCCGACAAAGCGCGGCTACGTGCTGACCGTGCCGCGGCTAAGTGCCGCGCTTCTGAGCGCGCGCCTGCAGCCCGGCGTGCTCGCGCGAGACGTGCCCGAGCCGACTTGAGGTCAGCCGCGCGCGCAGGGCCCACCTATCCTGCGGCTTCCGCTCAAATGGGAGCGCGAGAATTGATCAGCTCTCCCCCGATAGCCACCTCGGGTTACGGTGGCCGCACGGGCCTGACCACCAAAGTCTTTGATTAGCTCGGGCATCGAATTGCGGCAGCGTGACACGGGTCGAGCAAATACGTAAAGGAGAAGACATGAAGGGCAGCTGTTGCCGGCGCGCTCGCCAATGCGCGTGTCTGGTCACGCTCGAAGGCTGCGGCCACGGGCTGCCTGCCCGCGACCCGGTTAAGGTCAACCAGCTGATCCGGGAGTTCGTTTGCCCGCCGCCGCCAGCGGCCCGCTGGACCCGCAGCAGGGCGCGCCCCAAGCGCGCCGTATACGTCTCATCACCGATCGGGATCGGTCACGTGCGCCGCGACATTTCGATCGCCGACGAGCTGGCAACGGGCACGGACGCCGAACAGAACCGGGCGCGCTACCCCGACGCTGGGGAATACGTTGATCGAGATGGGGTGAGGATCCTCTGGGAACGCTACGGCGATGGCGATCCCACGGTCTTGTTCCTGCCGACGTGGGAGATCGTCCACTCGCGTGCGTGGAAGTGTCAGATCCCATACTTCTCCCGCCACTTCCGTGTCGTGACGTTCGACCCGCGCGGCAACGGACGCTCTGACCGGCCGCGCGACGTGCTAGCCCGGGGCGAAGCACTCGTGATCGAGCACATCGTCCGTTATCCCCAAGTTCGCGATCGGGCGATTTTCGTGGGAGACCCCCGAGGACATCGTCCCTGACCGGTTCGGTCCCGACCTGCCGCTGATCCGCGACTGGGTGGTCGAGCACTTCTCGTTTTCCGGCTACGTCACGGGTGTTGACCAGTCGGCCATCCGTGACCGGGCGGGACTACGACGCCGGCTGGGCTACGGCGAGGCCGAGCGCATCTGCATCGTGAGCGTCGGCGGCTCGGGCGTCGGTGCCGATCTCCTGCGGCGCGTCATCGCGGCCTACCCTGAAGCGCAGCAAAGCATCGACAGCCTGCGGATGGTAGTCGTGGCAGGGCCACCGGATCGACTACGAGACCGCCTCGCCCAGCGAGATCGCGCATGTACTGCTCCCATCCGGACGGCGTGTTGAGGTTCGGACCGGACCGGCGAGCCGGTGGTGTTGCTGAACGTGTGGATCACCCCCGGAGGCACGCAGACAAAGCTGCGGCTTGGACCTCGAGCGTCTAATCGCCTAGCCGCATCGACAAGACGCCGTCCAGCACGTAGAACATGTCGTGCACGTGGTCGTGTCGATGCGGTGGTGGACCAGTGAACCCGGGGGCGATTGTGGTCTCTGACATGAAGAACGAACCGCCCGTGTCCTGACCGGTGGCCTTGATCACGATCTCCGAGCCGGGGCCCGCGGCGTGTCGCTCGCCGTCGCCCAGCCTATTCAGGACTGGAGCTGTCATCGACCGTGACCATGATGCCCTGCCTGCGTCGATGACGCAAAACCAAGCGTCGCCCTCACTATGGCAGCTGCAACACGCTCACGACGCCGCCGTGGTCTGAGGGATGGCGGTCGGCGGCGGTCGTCTCGCGGCCGGTCAGGTAGGAGTGGATGAGCTTCACCGCCGGCTTGGCCATGATGTGGTCGACGTTGTGATCCCATCTGCCGGTGCGCAGGTCGTCGTTGAAGCAGCAGTTCACCTGCGAGGTGCGCTCCTCGGCGAAGCCGGCATTGCGAATTGCGAGGTAGGGTGGCCGGTCGGCCGCCAGCGGCAGGTTTGCGTTCGAGTTCAGATCGCCGACGAGGAGCTTCTGCAGCGAGGACTTCAGCGGGCCCGTAACCAGTTCTTGGGCCTGCTGCAGGCGGACCGAGGTCGCGTAGGCCTCAAGTTGGGTATTTGCGAAGTGAAATTGGGCGCCGTGGGCACTTGCGTCAAGCGCGTTCCAACTCCGCGTCACTGTGACCGTTCCGAGCGCCGCGGTGGTGAGCTTGAGCTGATGCGTGAAATCAGCGGAACGGACGTTCCTGACGGTAACGCCACTACGGGCGAGGATCACGTTGCCGTCGGTGAAGCCGACCTCAACACCGGCCGCGCTCGGCGCCTGCAGGTGGAGGCTCAGGCGCTCCGCCACAACGCGGTACGGAGCGTTCAACTTCTTCAGCTCGGCACTGATCACCTTCAGGTAGTCGATGACCACGTGGCTCGGCGGCTTGTGGCTGCCCAGCGTGCCCGTGCTCCAGATCGAAACCTCTTGAAGTCCCACCAGGTCAGGCCGGGCATTCGCGATCTCTTTGGCGATGAGCTGCATCCGCGCTGTCGGGTTGGTGGCCTCCACAGCCGCGAGCGCGGCGGCAACGGCGCGCCGGAACGGAGCGCCCGACGTAGCCGTCGCCAGCGGCAGCAGATCGGTGCCGAGGTACAAGTTACGCGTCATGACCGTCACCTTTGGCGGCGTCGCAGCAGGCGCGCCCGAGGGTATAAGAGCCACCGCGGCCGCAAGAACGACAAGAGCTAGAATTCGACGAGGCCGGTAACGCATCAGATCCAAGGTAGAACGAGGGCTCGTGCTCGGCAGCCGTAGTCCCCCGTCGCCTGCGCGATCAGACTACGTACGCGATCGAACTACGCGACAGCATGGCGCCGGCTACGGCCCGCTCGCCCACCAAACCGTTGAAGGGCAAGAGCGGAAGCGACCGCGACCCTCGAACACTGGACCGCTCCACACAGTCGAGTCTGCGGGCTTGCAGCATCCGCAGGACCTTGCCAGCGCTCGGGAGCGGTTGCAACACGGCCGTCAGCAAGTGCGAGGTGGCGAGAGCAGAAGTGCCCACCGTCGCCAAGCGTTGTGCCGCTCCGGAACGAACTCAGCATCCGCTCCGGGCGCCACGCACGAGTTCTCCTATCGCGTTCGAGCGGACCAGCGCTGCCGATCGATGCGAGCACGTTGCCGCGCTCGCGCGGAGCAGGGAAGTCGGCGAAGACGGCGAGATGCCCGTTCTGTTGGCAGAGCAGGAGCGGTCGATCTCGACGATATGGCTGCTGAGTCTGCTGCGCCCTTGAGTGCGCGAGGACGGGCCGGGGCCGTACGCTCGCAGCTCGTACTGGGCGCGAGCTGAGGGCGTGTCGGTGGCGGCTACTGCTTAGCGATCACGGTCAGCTATGTGGTGTCCGTCCGGTCGGCGCGTAGACGTCCTCGGTGCGCTGCGGTCGCGTGCCGCCGGTCGCAGCCTAGGTGCTGCGTGCGTCGCGCAAGGCCGCAGGGTGCATCCTCAGCCGGTGCTCTCGACCCAGAAGCTCTGTCCCGTGCTGTCGGTTGGAGCAAAGGTGTGGATTCCATGACGTCCTCCTTGGGACGATGATGAACAGCAGCATCGTCTCGCAGGCACTCGGATCCAGGCGGGCAGGAGCCTTACCGAGTCGATGAGAAATGACCTCCTTGAAGCGTGATGCTACGCTGTAGCACCATGGAGATCGGTGTCCGAGACTTGAGAAATCGCACCGCGCAAGTCATCGATGCCGTGAGAGCTGGCGAGCGCGTCACGCTCTCGGTCAACGGCGAGCCGGTCGCCGACATCGTGCCTCACGGGCGGCGAGCGCGGTGGCTCTCAGGTCCGCATCTCGCAGAGCAGCTCCAGACGCGGGCTGCCGACCCCGGACTACGAAGCGAGCTCGAGGAGATTGCCGGACAGACCCTCCATGAGCTCTGAGTCACCGGCTTCGGGGCTGCTCGATACCTCGGTCTTCATCGCCGAGGAGACTGGGCGTCCGCTCGGCGCTCTCCCGAGTCACGTCGCGGTCTCAGTGGTGACGATCGGAGAGCTTCAGTTAGGCGTTCTCAACGCCAGCGACAGGGCAACGAAGACCCGCCGCGCTGACACACTTACGCTGGCACGGGCTGCCGATCCGATCCCGGTCAGCGAGGCTGTGATGGTCACCTGGGCACGGCTCGTCGCGGCATGCAGGGCCGCCGGGATAACCCGAGCGGTCAAACTCACCGACGCGCTAATCGCGGCGACGGCGATCGAACACGGGCTCCCTGTCGTCACCCAGGATCACGATTACGAGCAAATGGGGGCGGCGTACCCGGAGCTAGCGGTCGTCAACATCTGACCCCGCCTTCTACGAGGCGGGTCGACCCGATCGGATCACGTCTTCCGTGGGCAACAACCGAGCAATCCACCGTCCCAACGACGCTTGCATTGCGACGGCAGCAGGCGCGCCGCCCGGCAAGGCCGGGGCTTGCATAGAGTGGGACCCTCCGTCGGCGATGGTCTCCCAATTGGCGAGACGACGGCGTCCGGCGGGGGCCCTGCTTTGTGGCAGTGCGGGTGGCGGGCCATCCCTTTCCGCTCGACAGGACTGGGACCGGTGCCGTTCGGTGCTGCTTTGTTGCCGTCAGCTCCCCGGTTGGTCCGCGCCTAACGGAGCCGGGGGAGCTGGCTATCCGGCGTAGACCTTCGCCGCGCCGCGGGCGAGCAGCTCCTCGGCGATCGCCTTGCCGATGCCGCGGTTGGCGCCAGTCACCAGCGCTACTGATCCTTCGATCCTCATGGCTGCCTTTCGGTTGGGTGATTCTGGCTGATACACATCATCCAGAATAGGATGACGCGTATCATCTAGGGTCCGATGGGACACTCACGGGACGAAAAGGCCAAGAACCATGAGCGGATCGTCGAGATCGCCTCCGCTCGGATCCGTGAAGGCGGGATGGCGACGCCCGGGGTGGCCGAGATCATGAAGTCGGCCGGCCTCACCCACGGCGGGTTCTACAAGCACTTCAATTCGCGGGACGACCTCATCGCCGAGGCGGTCGACCGCACCTTCGCCGACGGCGAGCGGGCCATCGAATCGATCACCGACGGGCCCGATGACCCATTGGCCGCATTCGTCGACTGGTACGCCTCGGCGGAGCACCGCGACAACCCCGCCACCGGCTGCGGGGTCGCGGCCCTCGCGGTCGACGTGACCCACGCCGAGGAACGCGTTCGGCTCGCCTACCGCGAGCAAGTCCAGCGGTATCTCGCCCACCTCGAGCAGCTGCTCGGCGGCGGACCGGACGCGCGCCAGCGGGCGACGGTCGCACTCAGCTCGCTCATCGGCGCGGTGCTACTCGCGCGAGCAGTCGAGGACCCCGCGCTGTCGGACCAGATCCTGCGAGACGTGCGCGACGCTGTGAAGGCGTCACCCGTCGACTGACGCGCTGCGCGAGCCCAGACGGAGAAGATCGGGTATGCAAATCACGCGAATGCGAGAGCGAGCCGCGCGACCCGGTCCAGACGAAAGTGATAGCGCCGAGCGTCCGCCTGGCCCTTTGCTGACCGGCCGGTCGACGGTTTCCCCAGACAGCCGGTAACCGCATTTCCAGAACTCGAGCAACTTCGACAAGCGTGGTCACTATTAACGGCCGGCAGGTACGGTTCTCGCCATGCACACCGATTCCATTCCGGCTAGTTGCTGAGACGCGCATGGCGGCCGGCCGACATGAGATCTCGGGCCGACTGGACTTCTCCGGGGCCGCTGGTTACGATCGGCACGGCCTGGATCAATGATCACTCGTGTGGGGCATGCGCATCTTGAGGGGGAGGGCACGATGGCTTTCAACGCGTCGCACATAATTGGCTCTCCGGAACTCGTTGGCGTGACAGTCCTTCCGCGGGGTATGTCGAAGCGGCAGGCCAGCGCGACGGGTGGCAGCCTCCCCGCCAGGATCGCGCTGGGACCAACAGGCGAAACGGCGTCAGACGTACCGAACTTCGGGCGGATGGCTTACCTTGCGGTCACCGACAGCGAGCTCGCGCTGGTCAAGGTCAAGACTGGGCGCTGGACAACGAAGCTAGACGAAGTGATCGTTCGCATCCGCCGCACCGATGTCGCGTCGGCTGAGCTTGGCAGCGGCGTTATCTGCCCGCTGACGATCACGTTTGGCAATGGCGACATTTGGCGGCTGGAGGTCTCACGTCTCAACAAGAGGCACGCGCAAGCAGTCGTTCACGCGCTCGGGAGCTAGTGTTCGGTGTTGAACGCGGCGGACAGGCTGGTCGTGCCGTGACGCAGGTAGTCGTGGGTGCGCTGCTCGGGCTTCTCGGGCATCATCGGAAAACGCCGGCCGGGAAGCGCGCCAGGGCTTGGACTTGGCTGTTCTCATCCACGCAGGACACGACCGCGGCCTCGGGCGGGTTCAGGTACAGGCCGATCACGTCATAGGCCTTCTCTAGGAACAGCGGATCGCTCGACAGCTAAACGTGTCCCTACGGTGGGGCTTTGAGCTCAAACGTCCGCCAGATCCGACCGACCGTGGACTTCGACAAGCCGCTGCGCTTGGCCATCGACGCGCGCGTCCAATGCGTCGCGTTGGGTGGCGTTGACTCCAACGTCGCGACCAGCACCTCCTCGACCTGCTCGGTCGTGATCGTCGCCGGCCTGCCAGGACGCGGAGCATCCACCAACCCGTCCAGCCGTAGCTCGCAAAACCGCGAACGCCACTTCCCGACCGTCGACGCAGTCACCCCCACCGCCGCAGCGACCTCCGCGTTTGACAAGCCCGCCGCGCACCTCAAAACGATCCGCGAGCGCAACGCCAACGCCTGGGAGGACTTGCGCCGCCGCTCCCACCCCACGAGCTGCTCACGCTCGGGATCTGTCAACGCCAGAACAGCTTTGCGACGTCCAGTTCTTGGCATAACCAAGGATACGATAAATCCGGCACGAACTTAAGGCGCGGGACACTAGGTTTTCGACGACACTTCAGCGCTTCCGGTCGTAGGCCGGGCGTGCGAGCGCTCCGTCCGCTGTAGTGAGCTGGTTACGCCGCTGAGCGATCGGCTTCGCGCAACAGCTCCGCGATTAGCTCGCCGGGCGTCTCTCCACTGCCGCTTCTTCGGAAGGCGGGAGTCCATCGACGTCCCGTCTCGGCTTCCGACGCTCTGTGAGAAATCAGAAGCGTGGTCCGTGGACTGCACCAGCCGCGGGGGTTGTCGAGCTGCGCGAAAGGTGAGATGATGGTCACTCAGATGGGTGGCACGGATCTCACCGTCTGCGAGCGCAAGCGGGTCAACGGAGTGCGTAGGTCGGGCTCCGCGGCGCTCATGGCGGCAGTGGCGCTGAGCCTCGGGATCGGAGCGGCGCCCGCGGTGGCGCGGCTGGCGCCGATCATCGGCAAGTTGAGCCGGCGCGGATATACGGTGATCGTGTTGGGCTACAACGGTAAGGCGGCGCTGGCCAAGGGGCCCGTCTTTCGCGTGGCGGCGCCCGACCGCCTGGTGACCCTGCAGCTGCGCGACGCGCACGGCAAGTACGCCGGGCCGGTGGTGGTGGGCGGCAAGGGCGCCAAGGTCTACGAAGGGGTCAAGGCGGGCGCCAAGCTCGGCACGATCAAGGTTCTGCGCGGCTACGCGAAGGTGACCGGGAAGGTCGCGGCGCTCTTCCTGGACAAGAAGCGCTGGGCGCACGCGCGCAACGGCGTGCCGCTGGGCAACGGCCTCAACTACGGCCTCGTGCGCATCCACGACCATAGCGGCTCGCGCACGGCCGGCGGTGACCGCGCCCACAGCGGCGTGCCCAACGACATCAGCATCGACGCCGACGCCGACGGGATCATCGACGCGCTCAAGCCCTCCGGGCTGGTGCGCGCGCACCTCGCCCAGTCCGCCCCGCCGACGAGCAGTTTCGGGATGTTCTCGCAGTTGCTCCCCGGCGGGCTCGAGGACACAGTCAACGCCGATGCGTCGACGATCAGCACCGCCGAGATCGACGCCACGATGGTCAGCTGGAGCTCGCTCTACATGCAGGTCGTGCCGGGTGATGTCACCCAGCTCGACTGCGGCGGTCTGACCTTCTGCGCACCGGGAGGCACCGGCCACCTCTTGAGCTTTGGGGGCAGCGGCATCCAGCCGATGAGCTCAAACTACCTTGAGGGGCCGGCCTTCCCCGCCTGCTGTGACGCCGGCCATGGCGGGCTGGGCAACCTCGTGGGACCGGGAGCGCCGGCGCTGCAGCCGGGCCCGAACCCCCCGTCGACGAGTGCCCTCGCGCTCTACCCCGAGGCCACCTCCGCGCAGATCGGCTCCGGCGACGTGTTGATCCAGAACGTGACCAAGGCAGGCGTCACGACGCAGATCCCGGGCACGATCAACTTCGCCTTCAACACCACCCCGGCGCTGATGCGCTGGAGCTCGGGCTCAGACTCGGCGACCGTCAGCTATCCCGTGGACCCCGGCGCCCCGGTCACCCCCGGCCCTCCGGGCGGCCCCCCGGGCAGCGGCGCCCCGGGCACACAGTCCAATCCCTGGCCGATCGGCGGCGGCGCGGGGGACGTCGTGCTGACGCTCACGTTCTGGCGCCCCCAGCGCAGCGGCATCGCCGGGGCGGGAGAACCCGCGTTCATGGACGTCGGCCATCTCGCTTACTCCTCCAACCCATATGTGTTGAGCCGCTCGGGCACCCAGCCGCTCACCTGCCCGGCGTCGAGTTACTCGAGCAGCGACCCGCACCTCGTCCCGAACCCTGACACGCATGTCAACGGCTTCGTGGATCAGGCTAACGACGCGCCCGCCAGCCCGGCGAACACGCTCACCTACTCGCTCGACCTGACAGCCTGCTTCGCCGCAAACGGCGCCACGCTGAGCTCCAGCGACGAGGTCAAGGACGACATCTTCGCGAGGACCGCAATGTCCGCGAGCGGACTCAGCGACACCACCGGTCAGACCTTCGCGTTCAAGCTGCGCTGAGGCCCAGCCGATGACTCGGCAACCGTGCGGAGTCCGGCGCCGCGCAAGCGGCAAGGCATGCGTCACGGTGTGACCGCGCCCAAACGCGCTCGCTGACGCCGCTCACCGCTGGCCGGCGCAATCTCCGACTTGCCACCACGCTCGCCGGCCGCGGTGGGAAACCCAATTTCTTATGGAGGTTCGGGTGTCAAGGGTTAAGCACCGGATGCCCGCACGGGGCGGGCATCGTTGTCGGCTGGAGGGGCGGCAGGTCTGGCTGGTGCGCGACGCGCGGTCAGACTCTTATGCGCGGATCTTGTGGCCCCAGGACCGGTTTTCGTCGTGAGAGCCCTGCTGTCTAAGATCGAGCGTGGGCCGGTTGGGGCTGCTCATGCTTAGATCGCGGATGCTCTCGCGGGTGTGGGGCCAGGTGTGTCCTGCCGCCTCTTCAGTCGACGTGGTGCACAGCTTCGGTTCAGTTCGCGTTGGCGAGTGCCCAGCAGAAGCCGGCGAGTTCGCGGGCCACGGCGACCGCGACAATCGTGCGCCGCTTTCCACGCTGGGTGTCGAGTCGTTGCCAGACGTTATGTAGGCGTCATTGGGCTTGCCAGGAGATCTCGATGATGTGGGCGGGCTGGGCGTCTTGGCGGCGTCGGAGGACTTGCCCCCTAGCGGGCGCTCGGCGGTAGTGCCAGGCGGCCTCGACGAGCAGCCGGCGGGCGTGGCGGCTGCCGGTCTTGGTGATCGCTCCTTGGCGGCGCTTCTCGCCGCTGGTGTCCTCAGACGGGGTCAGGCCGATGTAAATCATCAGCTGCCCGGCGCGCTGGAACCGTCATCCAGGCGCGCGCGCAATTCGGTGTTCTTGCCGTAGGCCTCATCACCGAGCACCGGCGCGCGCGACCTTCTACGTCGCCGCGCGTTCGATCAGCCCGGCAGCCAGCTCGGGCTTGGTCTCAAAGACGACCCCCTCAGGGATCTTCGCCTTGCGCCGACGCGCCGGATCAGCGCACCAGTCCTCGGGCAGGTACAACGCCCAGTCAAGCGGCAGCGTCCCACGCTCACCGACCGCGTGCACCGACACCGCGATCTGACAGTTACCGATCTTCCCCAGCGTCCCGGAATACTGACGCTTGACCCCCGGCGAGTGCTTGCCATCCTTCGGGACACCGGTGCCATCAATCACCCACGCCTGTACGCCAATCTCGGGCGCGACGCGCTCAGCGACCGCCCGCTGGACCAGCACCGGATCCCACGGGCTATCAGCCAAGAAATGCTGCAACGCCTCATAGTCGCCATCCTCACCCAGCCGCGCGACCAACGGCTCAAGCGACTTACGCGTACCGGCCTCCAACAACCCCCGCGCGTACGCCGCCGCGCAGCGACGCTGCTCTGAACGCACCAAACCCCGAGCGACGTCCGCCATATGCTCCTTGACCGCCAGCGCCACGCCGACCACGCCCGTGATCTCGTCCTCGCGCTTCATAACACTGACCATGACACGAGATTCGGCGCACCCCACTACACCTCCTGTAACGACCTACCAAAGTCCTACTAGCAGTTGCTGTAGGCCTGGCTCGCTTCGGCACTCAGGTACGGCGGGAGCGTGTCGTAGGGGTTGGGCAGGAGGTCGTTGGTGGCGTAGACGTAGCCGACGCCCGCACTGGCGGCCTCATTTAGGACGGTGAGCATCGACGGCTGGTCGGGCACGTCGTAGACGATGTTGTAGAACCGGGTCGGGGCGAAGCTGGCCGTCCAGGTGGGGAAGTGGATGCCCTCGTAGGAGGAGTAGTCGCCCTCGAAGGTGATGACGACGTCCCCGGCGTTCATCTCGCTCTGCGCGGGGATGGTGCCGAAGTTGACGATCGTCTTAGCGCCCGAGGCCTCGGCGTGGACGTAGCTGGTCAGGCTCTCGTAGTAGGAGAGCTCCGAGTTGCTGGTGGATGCCTCATCGAGGAAGATGCTCGTCACGCCGTAGAGGTTCTTCCAGGCACTGATGTTCGCCTCCACGGTGCTCAGGCTGATGGCCCCGTAGTTGGTGTAGACGTAGCCGAAGACCTGCACGCCCGCGACGCGCGCCTGCGCGATCGCCGCCGTGTAGTTGGAGTTCACGGCCGTCCCGGGGCCGTTGGCGACGTTGGCGACCATAATGCCTACGCCGGGCTCAGCCGCGCCCGCGGTGTTCCATAGGCCGCCGGCGGTCGGATAGAAGTAGGCGGGTATCGCCACCGACTCGCAGACCTTCTTCGCCGACTGCGTTGCGGGCGTGACCGTGACCGTAGCCGAGGCCGCCGCGCTGCCCCCGGTGCCGGTGCAGCTGAGGGTATACGTGGCGCTGGCGCTGAGGGCGCCGGTCGAAGTGGAGCCGGCCGTAGGCTCGCTGCCCGACCACGGCCCCGAGGCCGTGCATGCGGTCGCGCCGGTGGTGCTCCAGGTCAGCATGCTGGCAGCGCCCGCGGTAATCGACGCCGGCGTGGCCGAGAGCGAGATCGCGGGTGCGGCGGGGGGAGGCCCGGAAAGGACGATCTCGTCGACGTAGAGGGTGCGGCATGAGTTGGCAGCGGTGTCGGTGACGCTCAGCGCGTGATTGCCCGCCGCCAACGACAGCAAAGCGCTGTAGCTGTGCCAGCTGCTGCTGGCCACCGAAGTGTTCGTCAACACCGCAACGCCGTCGAGGCTCACAGTCATCGTCGGCCAACCCTGCTGACATCTGGTCCCATGGGCGACGATCTTCACAGAGGTGGCGGCGCTCGGCAGAGTCAGCGTGCTCGTCAGGCTCGAACCTGAACTCGTGAGCTTCACCGCCTTACCGGCACTGGCACCCCTATCGATGACCACGCTGGCGCCAGCGGGCAACTGCATCTGCTCCGCCTGCACGGTAGCGACCGTCGACGAGGCCGCCGAACTGCTCGAGACAAAGATACAGCCGCAGAAAGCCAGCAAGACGCAAATCAAAACCACCTTCGAGCGCCCCACGGCTCACCTTTCCCTGGTTACCGCGACCGCTGACGGTCGCTTATCCCAACCATGTTATGGCAACCTACGAGCGGAAGTCAAGGTCCGCTTCGACGCTGAACCTACGCATCGATGCTGAGCGCCGATGATCCACACTCTCGAATCATTGGCGTCCGAGCGCGAGGGGAACGAACGGCCGATGGCGTGTTTCATTCACTGTCCAGGACACCAGGCGCGTGACGAGTGGCCCGACCTCGATTATCAGCCTTGTAGCGGCATTGTCTGATTGCGGTGACCGCAGACCACCGAGTCGGGGGCGGCAGTCCCTCCAGCAGCACACAACGCCCTCAGGCTGGAAGATAAATCGCGCGACGTTGGCTTCTCTCGCCCCCTCGATGTGGTCGAGTCGCACGAGCACGTCGCTGAAGTTGTCCGTGCCCTCGCACGGGCTATTGCTGTCGCTGAGACTGTAGTTGTCACCGGTGTCCGTGAACAGCAGCGAATCACCCGCGGGGTCGCCGAACGTCACCTGGCGCGCATCCATGCTGCTGAGGCTGTAGGCCCCCTGCGGTGAGCCGCCGTTGGTCCCCACCGACGAGACTTAGAAATCCAGCGAGCTGCACGAGCACTTATCCGGCGAAGTCATTCTGTCGGGTGTGGGCTCTGGGCTTAGGTCGCAGGTCACGTCACCGACATCAAACGATGCTCTGCAACGAGAGATGGAGGGGCCATCGGGCGCTTCGCCAAGGCTCCGGAGAGGAACAATGTGTTCGGGCATCCAGCCCGCTTGCGAACCCGGGGTGGAGCGCCTCTACGCAGTACGCAACCTGCTCAGGTCAGCGCGTCACGCAGCTGCTGAAGGCGCTCGTTTCGCTCATGGCGGGCCGTCAGAGCTTCGTCGAGGTCCACGGGCAGAAAGCGCGTCTGCGAACCGGGAGCCGATTGCGCCACGGTGTCCATGTCGGCGCTGATGACGGTGGCGATCATTGCGTATCCGCCGCC
>ODAK010000111.1_pt1 | contig 88286 bp, 85 predicted proteins | sample 1539591 | NCBI WGS metagenome assembly ODAK01 (sample SAMEA3539303, study PRJEB22396) | soil metagenome | biome: tundra; feature: field; material: soil | place: USA | collected 2010-05 | depth 0.15 m | reverse complement strand
AGGCACAGATTCTGACGGAGAGGTGGCGCGTGGAATACAACACGGAGCGGCCGCACTCGGCGCTGGGCTACAGGCCACCGGCACCGCAAGCAATCTTGCCGAAGCAACAGGGGCATGGAGATATGGAAAACGCTCCGCGTTTTCCACATCCCCACACCCCCGACGACGACTACGGACAATTGTCCAACGAGGCGTTACACTAACACTCCACTTGGTACAAAAGATCGGTCAGGTCATGCTGACGCTTCTTTTCACCTGTCTTGTAGTTGATGACCCAGCGCGAAAAGTGACCAAGCCACTTGCCCGACTCCTGCGTCAGGTACCCCTCTTGGGACTTCATGTGCTGAGTGTGTGCTGAGTAGAAGGTCGGCGTCAAGCGTAAACTACTGAAAGAATGGAGCGGGAGACGGGGATCGAACCCGTGACATCCAGCTTGGGAAGCTGGCGTTCTACCGCTGAACTACTCCCGCTCATTGCCGATGAAGCAGACGGTGAACGCTGCTAGATTACCACCGCGGAGCGCGGCTCACAACCGCCTAGCAGCCGCGCACTAAGGGCACTCGCATCGCTATCGCACTAGAAGCCATACTTTCGCCGACACTGCTTAATCGGGGAGGACGCACCTGGGTGCTTATCCATCTGAACCGTTCAACCCTTTCGTGGTTAAATGTAGCCGGTCCTTCGCGGGACCAATCACAAGCTTCGGAGAACGCCAGCACTATGCCGACGAATCAGCCTCTGAAACCACATTCAAACCGCCGCGCGTTTCTCCAGACTGCGCTGCTGAGCGGAGCCGCCGCCACCTTGACGCCTGTTTACGCCGCCGGGGGAGCCGCGCGCGACATATCCGCGACGGTCCCGCACGCAGCCCCGCCGGTCCCGCACGCAGCCCCGCCGGTCCCGCAACCTGCTGACGTCAAGCCGTTCGAACTGGATGAGATCACGATCCCGGAACTGCAGAATGGGATGAAGTCCGGCAAATTTACCGCCCGGTCGCTGGCCGAGAAATACCTCGCGCGCATCGATGAGATCGACAAGCCGGAGATCGATAAGCGCGGTCCGGCGCTGAACGCGATCATCGAACTGAATCCGGATGCGCTTTCCATTGCCGACGCCCTCGATCAGGAGCGCAAAGCCACGGGCTCACGCAGCCCGCTGCACGGCATCCCGGTGCTGATCAAAGACAACATCGGCACCGCGGATCGCATGATGACCACCGCCGGATCGCTCGCGCTGGTCGGCTCGAAACCGCTCAAGGATTCCTTCGTGGCACAGAGGCTGCGTGCGGCGGGCGCGGTGATCCTGGGCAAAACGAATCTCAGTGAGTGGGCAAACATCCGTTCCAGCCACTCGGTCAGCGGGTGGAGCGGACGCGGCGGCCTGACGAAGAATCCGTATGCCCTCGACCGCAATCCTTGCGGATCGAGTTCGGGCACGGGTGCCGGCATTTCCGCGAACCTGGCCGCCGCCGGCATTGGGACCGAAACGGATGGTTCGATCGTGTGTCCGTCGTCGTCGAACGGCCTTGCCGGGATCAAGCCGACGGTAGGCCTGGTCAGCCGTAGCGGCATCATCCCGATTTCGCATAGGACGGCGCGGGCCCGATGTGCCGCACGGTGCGCGACGCGGCCATTCTTCTGGGAATGCTCACTGGCGTCGACTCCGACGACGCAGCGACGGCGGCAAGCGCGGGCAAGTCGCAAACTGACTACGCGCAGTATTGCGATCCCAACGGTCTCAAAGGCGCCCACATCGGCGTCGCCCGAAAATATTTCGGCTTCAACGATGCCGTGGACGCCCTTATGGAGCGGGCGCTCGGCGTAATGAAGGCGCAGGGAGCCACGCTGGTCGATCCCGCCGACGTCGCAACTCTCGGAAAGTTCGATGAGACCGAATTACTCGTCTTCATGTACGAACTGAAGGCCGACCTTAACGCCTATTTGGCGCGACTCGGCCCGGGCGCGCCGGTGCGCACGTTACAAGACATCATTGACTTCAATGAACGCAACCGGCAAAAGGAGATGCCCTACTTCGGGCAGGATTTATTCCTGAAGGCACAAACGAAAGGACCACTTACCGACAAGGAATATGTGGATGCGCTAGCCCAGAATCATCAACTGGCGCGCACCGAAGGCATCGACGCGCTCATGGATAAGTACCACCTGGACGCAATTGTGGCTCCTACGGGCGGTCCCGCGTGGCTCACGGATTTGGTCAACGGTGACCACGTGGCCGGAGGCAGTTCCAACGCCGCCGCCGTCGCCGGCTATCCCAACATCAATGTGACCGCTGGTTTTCTTTCCGGCTTGCCGGTAGGGATCTCCTTCTTTGGCCGCGCATGGAGTGAACCCACCTTGATCAAGCTGGCGTACTCGTTCGAGCAGGCGACCAAGGCACGGCAGGCTCCACGATTCTTGCCGACGATCGGGCCGGGTTAGAAGGCCTTTCTTCCTGCCTTTTGTGAGCGACTTTGCCGGATTGGTTACCCGCACGTTACCGCAACCCGTGTAAAGTTTCGCAACGATCGTTAAGAAATCCCACCAACGCTCTAGAATTGAGATGGAGCCGGAGGTGGTTATGACGAAGCTCCGTTGCTGCGGTTCCCTGCTGTTGATCCTGGCTTCCTGCTTCGCCTTCGGCCAGGATAATCCTGGCGGATGGACAACTTTTCATCCCAATGAGGAAGTCCGCGTTCCGCAGTTGCCCGCGCTGACGGCCCATTCTCACGACCGGTCTGATGTACTGCTGGCATCGCTTGACCTCTTATTTCACGACCCCAGCATCTGTTGCGGCAAGAACTCCGCTCTTGAAGATCGAGCCCTGGCCGCCAATCCTTTGTCGCTGACGGAAATTGCTTCCAAGGTACAAGGAAGGCAGCTACTGAGCGACGGCCGTCGGATCCTGATTACGGCGGACTTTCGGCCGGCCGCACCTTCAGGCGACATCTCCTCTTGGATCGTTGGCGCTCTTAGAGACAGGCACGCCCTATTAATGGTGTGGAACTCTCACCTCTACGTTCTCTACGGAGCCGCCTTCGACGAAATCGCGTACTCCGACATCGGCGGCCAGGACATGATTCACAATCTCTTTCTGCTGGACACGCGGTATTCCGATTCGCGTCGCGAGGTTACTTTCAATCGAGACACCGATGATTGGGCCAAGGTTGAGGGAGTACTTCTGTTGACGGTCGCATCACAATAGATTTGGCAGAGACAATATGGCTAAGCTTCGTTGCTGCCGGTCCACGGTTCTTAAACGTTTGGCGTGCGCAGTGGTCTCGTACCTCGCGCTTGGTTGCTCTGCAGACGGGCAGGTCCATTATCCCGAGCAGGAGGTCCGCATTCAGGATTTGCCGTCCTTGACAGTGCGATCAAGGGATGCATCCGAGGTGCTGGCGGCCTCGGTGGAGATCACTCTGCGCAATAAGGAGGTTTGCTGCGGGAAAGAATCCTCTCTCGGAGACAGGGTCCGGTCGGGAGAGGCCAGATCACTGAAGGAAGTAGCTCGCAGGCTGCAAGGCAGGCAACTGCTGACCGATGGCCGCCCGATCAATATTGGAGCAGAATACTTCGCGCCGGATGAGATCAATTCCGGTTACCTGGTAAATATGCTCACGGCAAAGCGCGCGCCTTTGCTCGAGTGGAACTCCCATGTATACGTTGTCTCAGGCGTCGTCTTCGAGGAGTACGTGGACTCCAGCGGCGCCATGATGTATTCGATCCACAGGTTTTTACTGCTGGACACACGATTTTCCGGCGCGCGGCGGCAAGTTGGCTTCAATCGCGAGAGCGACGACTGGGGCAAAGTTCAGGGGATGTTGTTACTCACGGTCGCACCACAATAGATTTCCGGGAGGTGATGCTTGAGCAAACTTCGTTATTGCGGTTGGGTACTAACGAAAGTCGCCGTGTCGTGCCTTGCGCTGGGTGGTTTCGCTCATGGCCAACTCCTCTATCAGGATCAGGAAATCGAAGTACACGATCTGCCTTCCCGGACGGCGCGTTCCCCACACTCCCCCGATGTCATGCTGACCGCCCTGGAGACCGTATTCCACGACCACGACATATGCTGCGGCAAAGACTCCGTTCTCGAAGATAACGCAGCGGCCGCCGATCCTAAGTCTCTAAAGGATGTCGCCAGCCGGCTGAAAGGGCGGCATCTGTTAAGTAACGGCCGTCCCGTCATGGTTACTGCCACGTATCTCACGCCGGACGCGGTCAATTCCGGCCTGCTCATCACCTGGTTTCAGAACCAGCATGCCGCGCTCATGCGGTGGAATTCGCACGTCTATGTCGTGCACGGAATCGTGTATATGTGGACCGCAAGTTCCACGCCGGAGGGGTCGGAGCAAACCGGAACCGTGATCAAGAAGTTTCTTCTTTGGGACACTCGTTTTTCCGATTCGCGCCGCGAAGTGGTCTTCAATCGTGACACCGACGACCTAGGCAAGGTCGAAGGATTCTTGTTTGTGGATGCTAAATCGCAATAGACCCCAGCGTTTTTATTCGGAAGCGGGCTGAAGTTGAGGTCCCGCGACGCTCTAATTTTTCCAATTTATTACTCCAGTCATGTTAGCCTCGACTTATGAGGGGGTAATTAATGACCAACCTGAACAAGGTAGTCAGTTCGCTGCGGAACGAGTACTCCCGTCTCGAGAAGGAGATGGGAAGAGTAGGGAAAGCGCTGGACGCTCTTGGCCATGCTAGCGGGAGGAAGCTCAAGAAGACGGGACGTACCTTGAGCAAAGACGCCCGAAGGCGGATTGCCGAAGCGCAAAAACTACGCTGGGCGAAAGTGCGGAAGCAAGCCGCCAAGCTAGTCAAATCCTAACTGCAGTCATTTCGCAAGCACCGCAGACGGCCTCGTTCGTAACTTCTACCCAGGATTTGCGGGCGAGGCCTTAGCGGGGCCTTGGTCCCACAGAAGTCGCTATCTTAGGTCCATCGGAACCACTTCAGCGCCAATACAAACGAAATTCCACCCCACAGAGCCAACACTACCAACCGCGGCCACTGGTGCAGCAGCGGCGTGCCCTCCAGAATGCTGGCGCGCAAGGCGTCGTTGAGTGCGGTCAAAGGCAACGCTTTGATCAGCGGATGGATCACCGCAGGAAATCGTTCGTAGGAAAAGAATACGCCCGAGAAGATCCACATGGGCATCATCACCAGGTTGATCAGGCCGCTAATGCTCTCGATCTTCTGAGCGCGGCTCGCAGTCAGCAGGCCGACGCCGCCGAAGGTCAGCGATCCCAGGCCACCCAGCAAGGCAATCGAGAATACGGACCCGAGAACGCGCATGTGAAAGAAGAGGACGCCGAACACCAGTAGCAGACCAATCTCGATGACCATCAGCAACAGGCGGCTGGTCATGATGGCCAGCAGAAAATCTCCCCGGCGCATGGGCGTGCCCACGAAGCGCTTGAGCAGCTTGCGCTGGCGCATGTCGACCAGCGCAAAACCGATGCCCCACATGCCGGAGTTCATCAGATTCATCCCCAATAATCCGGGAATCAGGAAATCAATGTAGCGGGAGCCCGGCTCGGAAGAGGTCACCGCCGCGGTCGCGACAATGTCTTTGCGGCCAGCGGCGGATTGCAGTGCGTCGTTCACCTCAGCTTTCGCCAGGACGCTCTCAGGACGCGCGGGATCGTAGAGGTACTCCAACCCTCCCTTGCGGTCTGGTTCGATGACGAGATCGAACTTGCCGAGGCGAAATCCCTTTTGCGCTTGGTCTGTAGTTAACGTTTGAATCTTGAAAAGCTCATGCTGCGGCGAACGCGCGAGAAGGGCCTGCGCATCCTGCGAGCCTGTACCCGCTACAATCGCGACCGATGCGGCGTCTCCGGGCTTATTGCGGAAAGCAATACCCAAGCCAAGCGCAAGCAGCAGAGGGAACACAAAAACCCAGAAGACCACTTCCGGTTCGCGTTTCAGCTCCAGCATGCGCGCCGTCAACAGATGGCGGTAGCCGGACCAGCGTCCGTTCCGCCGCGGTGGACGGACCTGCCGCGCCTCGCGTGTTGTGACCGGTGTTTCCTGTGCCACGCTCATAGTTGCATTACCTTGAAGGGATTACCGCGCCGGTGGTTTCCATTTATTCAAGAATTCCAGCAGCACTTCCGGGGTGAGGCCTCGGACATCTTCAAACTCGCCATTTTTCTGGCTGGTCACCAGCTTGCCGTCGCTCTCGGCAACTGCCAGCGCGGGAATGCCTTTGTCCAGCGGGATCTCGTACTGCTGCACCAAGTCCGCGTTTTTGTGCTCGTCCGGTCCCAGGTCGACGTGCACGAGTTCATAATTCGCCGCCAGAACCGGCGCCAGATCGGGCCTTTGAAACGCGAGGTCGAGCGCGTGACAGTCAAAGCACCAGTTCGCGCCGAAGACCAGTAACAGACGCTTATGCTCCCGGACCGCCCGCTCCCCGGATTCTTTAATCTCGGCGTGCGCATCCACGTCGGCCGGATAGATGTTCTTCTTCATATCCGATGGTTGCTTCAGATGGGGCGAGTCGGTTCTCTCCACTGATGCCAGCCGCCACTGGTCGCCTTGCTTCAACCAGTACTGATCGTCGGTCACGGTGACAGTTTGCCCGCTGGACACACCGGACACGACATCCGCACGGAAGATCATGCTTGCTCTATCGGGGTGAACGATCTGGCGGATGATCTCGACCTTCATGCTGCGCGCCTTCAGTCCTAGCCAGAAACTCGTGTCTGCGTCGGCATCATGCATGGCGGTGTTAATACTCACCTGGACGGCGGGGTCGGCGCTGTAGAGCGCTTTCAGAACGGCAGCGTCTCCCGCGAGGACTGCGCTCTTCCATTGCTCAAATGGAGGAAAGGCCGCCGCTGGATCTGACGCAGCGGGAGGAGCCGTCTGAGCCCAACAGCACAATGCCAAAGCTGCAACTGCCAAAGCTGCGACAGCCGCACATCGGATAAAGCGATTCATAAACAACCTTCCCACCATCCTGTCACTCTTCCCGCAGATGCCGCCCCGTCAATCGGACAAACACATCTTCCAAACTGGCCTGCCGCGTAGTCAGATGCTGCAATTGACTTCCCTGCTTGTCGATCGCATCGAGCAGTGCCGGGATCGTCAAGTGCGGTTGCTTCACATTCAGAGCCACCATGCCGTCGTCCTCGCGAACGGATTCGACGCTGGGCAATCCGTTCCAAGCCTGTAACGCCGCCCCGTCCGAGTTGCCGCTCACGGAAAATTCCACCACGTGATGTCCGCCGAGCCGGTCGATCAAATCAGCCGGCGAGCCCTCGGCAATGATCTGCCCGTGATCCACAATTGCCAGGCGGTCGCACAGGCGCTCGGCTTCATCCATGTAATGCGTGGTGAGCAGCACGGTGCCGCCATCGCGCTGAAATCCGCGAATGATGTCCCAAAGCTGGCGCCGGCTCTGGGGATCGAGTCCCGTGGTCGGCTCGTCGAGAAACAGAATCTTTGGATTGCAAACCAGCGCCGTCGCTACGGCCAACCGCTGGCGCTGCCCGCCCGAGAGCTTTCCCACCCAAGAGTCGGCTTTCTCGGTCAGCTGCAGTTGCTCGAGAACTTCTTCGGACGAGCGCGGCTCGCGGTAGAAACTGGCGAAGAGTTCAATGGTCTCGCGCACGGTAAGCTTTTCCGACAAGCGCGTCTCCTGCAGCGAGATCCCCAGCCACTCGCGCATCTCGCGCTCATTCTCGCGCCAGCTGTGCCCCAGAATCGACACCTCCCCCGAAGTTGGCGCGAGCAGGCCTTCGAGGATTTCGATGGTTGTGGTCTTCCCCGCCCCGTTCGGCCCGAGTAAGCCAAAGCACTCGCCGGTCTGGATCTCCAAGTTCAGGCCACGCACGGCCTCGACTTTGCCATCATAGGTCTTGCGCAGGTCACGGCATTGAATGGCTACGGCCATTGGGTGATTCTACCGGATGTCGTTTTCCTTCGTCGTCCTTGCAGATCGACTACGAGCAGCAATTTCCTCACGCTCGGGGGGCAAGCAGGGCCAGCATACGGCTGGCCAGCAAAACTGCGTCCTTCCTTGACACGACCTTCCCTCCCTGCGAAGTGGATCCTGCTAAAATACCGCATCGCGGGAAGTCTATCCCGCATCCTTTTCCCATGCGCATCCCTAGGCGCGGCTTCACTTGACGGCGTTCCCTCTAAGACGCCCGTGTGTCGTTTCCAACCCGTTCTCAGTTCCCGGTTCTCGTTCCCAGTCGAGGACATGAAAGGAAGCGCCTATGCTGCGCAAGCTCTGTGCCTTGTCGTCTCTGTTTCTTGCCTTTGCTCTCGTCTCTCCGGCCCAAGACTCACGACACTTCAGCTTTCACTACGCTTTTACGGTGAAAAATCTGCCGGCGGGCAAGAAAGTCCGCATCTGGATTCCCGCGGCCCAGTCGGACGCCTATCAGGAAGTGAAAATCGTTTCCGCCAAGGGCGACTTGCCGGTGAAGAAAACCCGCGAATCGAAATATGGCAACGAAATTTACTTTGCCGAGACCAACCGCGCGCCTCAGCCGGAACTGCACTTTGACGTGGAGTACGAGGTTGTGCGACATGAGCGTATCGCGCTGAACCCCGCTCCGCACCTGGTTGCTGCTTCCCTCACCAACAAGGAGCGGGAGGAAGACCTGCAACCGGACGCTCTGGTGCCCATCACCGGCTTGCCTGCGGACCTCGCGGCCAAAGCGACGCAGGGCAAGACCCAGCCGCTCGACAAGGCTCGCGGCATTTATGACTACGTCTTCACCACCATGCGTTATGACAAGAGCGGCACCGGCTGGGGATACGGCGACGTGCTCTATGCCTGCGACGCCAAAAAGGGCAACTGCACTGACTTCCATTCCCTGTTCATTGCGATGGCGCGATCTCAGGGCATTCCAGCCCGCTTCGAGATCGGCTTCCCTCTGCCGCCCGACAAGCATTCCGCCGAGATCACGGGCTACCATTGCTGGTCCGACTTCTACATAGAGGGCAAGGGCTGGATTCCCGTCGACATCTCCGAAGCCTGGAAGCATCCGCAGAACCGCGACTACTTCTTCGGATCGCACGACGTGAACCGCATGCAATTCAGTATGGGCCGTGACCTGCGTCTGAATCCCGCCCAGGACGGCAAGCCGCTGAACTACTTTGTCTATCCTTATGTGGAGGTCGACGGTCAGGAATATCCCAACGTTTCGCTGGCGTTCTCATTCGCGGATGTGGCGCCGACCGTCGCCGTGAAATGAGTTTGGCCCGCGTTGCTACACTAGTCTCGTGCGGAATGGGAAACCTGCATCATGAAGCGTGCCGCCCTCGGTTTTCGAATGCATTCCGGTTGGGGAGTGCTCGTGGCCGTTTCCGGAGACGCCAGCTCGGTAGAAGTAGTGGACCGACGGCGCATCGTCATCACAGATGCGACCATCCCCGGGGCGACCCAGCCCTATCACCACGCTGCGAGCATGGGACTCCAGGAGTCGGAAAGCCACATTGCGAACTGTGCAGCCCTCTCAAAGCGCTTGGCTTTGGCGGCTATCCAGCAGGTGGTCCGGGAATTGGACGGGCGCCAGTATCGCGTCGTAGGTTCAGCCGTGCTGCTGGCCTCCGGTCGCGCGCTGCCTTCCCTTGCGAAAATTCTCGCGGCCCATCCGCTGATTCATACCGCGGAAGGCGAATTCTTTCGCAACAGCATCCGGAACGCTTGTGAACGGTTGAAAATTTCTGTCGAGGCAATTCGGGAGCGGGAGCTTGAGGAGCGAATGAAGGCGGCCTTCGGAAATTCGGCAAGCCAAATGCAGCGCGAGATCGCAACCGCGGGAAGTTCAATCGGCCCACCCTGGACTAAGGATCACAAAGCTGCGGCCCTCGCGGCTTTGCTGGTGCTTTCGCCAGCCTCGGAACAGTGATTAGCCTACTGGTGCGGCCAGAGCCTTGATCTGCTCGGTTATTTCCCGCCGTCGGTCTTTCCTGGACTCAAGTTCGGCAGTGTCAACGCCCGATCCCGTCCCCGTTTCATGCTTCTCGTCCAACTCTTTGAGCAACACCAGCTCTTTCAAGAGATCCATCATCTGTTCCGACGGCTTCGTGCTCATCCGGTGCTCCTCCTCGCATTCTCCAGACTGGTGAGACACCCATAGGATGCCTTTCATTGCTCTAGGGAATACCGGAAATCTAGACTGCCAACGGATGTGAATTAATCAGCCATGGGATGGCGCAGCCTTCAGCAACTGGACGCGGTATCGCGGACGGAGTTTATTACTCCGGCTGCAGGCGTTTCACTTGGGGCTGCCTACAATCCCGCCCGGCCCTGGGTTCCCCGAAGGTTGGGGAAAATCCGGTGGCGCCGTGGGTGGGATCGGGGACGCTCCATCGGCAGGTTTCGGGGCGTTTTCAGAGTCCTCTCCGGGACGGCGCAAACTGGGGGCGTTCGCCGGGCGGTCTTCCTGCTTGGCTTCGGTATCCTTGTCAGGCTTTTCGAGGATCACTTCTTTGTCGGTGCGCACAATCTTCTGGCCACCGACTCTCATGGTTTCGACACGAACGACTTCGTCGCCCACGATGCGGACAAAGTCCACGTCCTGCGGCGGATCGCCGTAGATCCATTCTTCGTATTCGGTGTCGCCATCTTTCTCGCGTACTTTTTTCGGCGCCTTGCCTCTGGCGTGCAACACCATTTCCGTATTCATTCCAACCAGCACATGATGCGCCTGGATGGCCTCTTTCACCTTGGGAGGCACGGTATCCAGATACGCCTCCTCCTTGTTTCTCGCATTAAAATCGAGCACGGGAAACAGAAGATCGCGCAACTGCCGCGCGGTCATTTCCGGGACATACTTGTCGAAGTAGACATCGAGATAGGTTCCGTGCGGATTGGGCTGCGATTCATTGGGCGACAATGGCACCGAAGCCCCGCCCGCCCCCGAAACCTGGATGTGCTGGTACCACTTCTTGCGATGCACCGGACCGCCGTTGATATCAAAATGTATGTGGTCGTCCTTGATCTGCACAAAGGAGATGTGAGCGGGATCGCCCGGCTTTACCGCAGGGCCCCAGAGGGCCAGAGCCTGCTGCAACTCCGGACCATTGGGCGTGGCAACGCCGTCTTTCAGCTTCAGTCCCTTGATGCCCATGGGAAAGGTCGCCCGCGCATAGAAAATCTGGGTCTCGAAGTCACGAATAATCTCCAGGCGCGTCTGCTTTGACATGCGCGGAGAGTTCGCAGAAATAGGGGGGGCGGGCGTTTGAGCATGCTGCGCTTGAGTACTGGACGCCGGCGCTGACGGCTGGTCCTGGGTCGGGGCCGAATGGTTGTTCTGTCCGCTTACGAGAAGAGCAGGGAGAAGAAAGGGCAGAAACAAAAGGGACGCGACGCGAACCCGTTCCATAAGACACCCCGGGGCGAACTTCGGCTTATTATAGCGCGGCTGGCGATTTCAAAAGTTCGAAAGCCACATTTAAATGGAGAGAGCGAACCTGGTCGCTGACCGCCCCTTTTGAGTCCGGGATTAAGAGGCTTCGGCGGTAGCGGATGGGTTGTCCCTCGTGCGGAAAGCCGACGGCGGCTTCTATGCCAGGGTTCTATACCAGGTTCAGCGCCTTCTTGATGGTGCCGCGCTCTTTCTGAATTTTTTCCTGCAGCAGCGTGATGGCGTAGATGAGCTGCTCAGGACGGGGCGGGCAGCCGGGCACGTAAATGTCCACGGGAATGACCTGATTCACGCTTTGCACCAGCGCATAGTTCTGGAATACGCCCCCTGAAGTCGCGCAGGCGCCCATGGAAATCACCCACTTCGGCTCGGGCATCTGTTCCCACAACTGCCGGATGACCGGCGCCATCTTGTTCGACACACGGCCGGCAATGATGATCAGATCGCTCTGCCGCGGCGATGGCCGGAACACCTCGGCGCCAAAGCGGGCAATATCAAACCGCGCCGCCCCCATCGACATCATTTCAATGGCACAGCAGGCCAGACCAAACGTCATGGGCCAGATCGAACCCTTGCGCATCCAGTTGACGGCGGCATCGAGCGTGGTCAGCACCACTCCCTCAGGGGTGGGATTCCCGAAGGTGAGATCCTGAACGGTCTTCTTGCCGTTCTTAACGTCAACGTAGGGTCCAAAGTTCAGTTCGCGGGACATGCTGTTTTTTATTCTACAAGGTACGCGCGGTTTAGTTCTACCCGGCATGATCGAAATCCCTTGACACGCGGATTCGTTGGGATAAGCTCTTGCCAATCTTCCCCTTGGGTGGTCTTTTTCGGCCACGGTTGCAACTAACAATCTAAGTGCGGATTATCTGGGTTGCTGCGCCTTGCACACTTATCGTGTGTACCGGACGGAGGGCGCCTTTGACGATAAGCCTAAGGAGAAAACCATGAGTCCATCGCGCTCTTTCAGCACCGGCAAAGGGACTGGCATGCGGTTGAGCTACGTACCTCCGGTTTCGGCCGCCACGCTTCAAGTGCAAGCGGTCGGCATCCAACTTCCCCACTACCCGTTCCAGCCGCTTCCCGCTCCCAACGGCCCCCCGCCCTACCGGTTCGACTTGTCCCGGTTGCTCCCTGCCGCTGACATCAACACAATTGCGAGCGGCACCCTGGTCTTCCACACTGTGGGAGACACCGGCGACCACCGAGGCCAGCAGCAGGATTTTGTTGCGGAAATGATGACCCAGGACGCGCAGAGTCTGCCGGACAAACGGAAGCCCGCTTTCTTCTATCACCTCGGAGACGTAGTTTACTTCGCGGGCGATATCAGCCTGTACGGCGACAATTTTTATCAAACCTATAAAGACTATCCGTGCTTCATCGTTTCGATTCCGGGAAACCATGACTGCCAGCCCGACGATCCGCAGGATGGGCCGGTGGATCCGAACAAGGTGCCGCTCGACGGTTGGGTGCAGAACTTCATGTCTAAGAACCCCGGACAGCTTGGCTCGCTGAAGACCGGAGCGAATCGCACGCAGTTGGACCTGCCCAACGTCTATTGGACCTTCACCACTCCCTTGGCGACGATCATCGGTCTGTTTTCCAACGTCGGCGAAACCGAGGGTGAGATCCACCAAGACCAGATTGACTGGTTTCAGAAGGAATTGGCGGCCGCCAATCCCAACCTTGCTCTGATCGTGTCCGTTCATCACCCGCCATTTTCAGGAGACGTCGAACATTCTGGAAGCAGCGTGGTTGACCAGGCGCTGATGAACGCGTTCAAGGCCGTCAAGCGCTACCCTAATCTGATCTTGTCGGGGCACGTCCACAGCTATCAGCGTTTCACAAATGTCGTGCAGGGCCCCAAGGGACAACTCCAGATTCCCTATGTCGTAGCCGGAGCTGGCGGCTACACTAATCTCGGCAAACTCCAGCAGGTGCAGGGAGCCTCTCCCAAGGCGCCATTGTCACTCGGGAACGGCCTCACCCTCGAACAGTATGACCAGGATAATTTCGGATTCCTCCGCCTGGAGGTGAGCAAAACCCAGATTGTCGGAACCTACCTGTCGGCTCCTTATTCGGTCGGGGGCACACCCGCGGCCAAGGCGGTGGACAATTTCACAATCGATCTGGCTAAGAACACGGTCGTTACTGGGATGGGTGGCGCGGGACCAAAGCCTAAACCGAAGCCTCCTAAAAAGAAGGGATAGCTGATTCACTAAGGGTTCAACACGACCTTGCCAAACATCTGACTCTTTTCGATGTACTCGTGAGCCGCGCGGATATCGCTCAGTGGGAAGACGCGGTCCACCACCGGCTTCAGCCGGCTCGCGAATACATGGCGCAGCACCTCGTGCAACTCGCCCATGGTCCCCATATAAGAGCCGAGGAGGCTCAACTGACGCGCGAAAAGGTAACGCAGATCGAGTGCCACGTTGGGCCCGGTGGTCGCGCCACAAGTCACCAGCTTGCCGCCGCTTTTGAGAGAGCGCAGGCTTTCATCCCAGGTCGCCGCGCCGACGTGCTCGACCACAATGTCGACGCCTTCTTTGTTGGTAATCTTCCGGACTTCTTCGGAAATCTTCTGCTTGTAGTGATTGATGCCATAGTCCGCACCCAGCGCGCGACCCTTCTCGAGTTTCGCTTCGTCGCCCGCGGTGGTGATCACCCGGCACTGAAATAGCTTCGCAATCTGAATGGCGGCAATCCCCACGCCTGAGCTTGCACCCAGTACCAGCACAGTCTGCCCGGGGCGCACGGCCGCCAGCCCCACCAGCATGTGCCACGCCGTCACGAACACGAGCGGCACACTGGCCGCCTGATTGAAATCGAGCACGTCGGGAATGGGAATTACATTCGCCGCGGGCACCGCGATCAACTCACAGTTTCCGCCGTCGACTGCATTCCCGAGAACCGTGAACTCGCGGCACTGGTTTTGCAATCCCGCAAGGCACTTCACGCACTGTCCGCAAAAATGCATAGGAGCGACCAGCACCCGCTGGCCTACCGTTAAACCGCTGACATACTCACCGACCTCCGCGACCTCGCCTGCGAGGTCGCTGCCAAGAATGTGCGGCAGTTTCACGCCCGGCAGTCCTTTCCGAACCCACACGTCGAGATGATTGAGCGAGCAGGCTTTCACCCGCACCAGCACCTGATCCTTGCGCGGCTGAGGATCAGGGACGTCTTCGTACATCAGGACTTCCGGTCCACCGAATTGATGAATGCGAACGGCTTTCATAATCAGCTATCTATTTCCTGAGCGCAGCCGTCGGGGCCCCGGCTGGGTTGGCGAAAATCTTCATGCGGTTCACAATGATTGTCATCGCTTGATCGAAGTTCTTGTCGCGATTGCCGAGCAGGATCGCTCCCCGCACATACTCGGTAAAATTCCACAGCGTGACCCGCGTCTTGGGATCGATCACCACCAATCGCAACTGTCCGAGCACTGGGAGTTTCAGTCCAGTATCGCTGAGGACCCAGCTCACTTCTAAAACCAAGTCGGCATCCGCGGGAGAAGACACAAGTTCATATCGTCCCCAATTCTTCATCGCGGCGTAGAACTGGTTGTAAGGTCGGTCCGGGCCGCCGTTGAAGACGGTCTGATCGATAACATTCTCGAAGCTTTCTCCGCCGGCATTCGAAATGAATACCTTTTGGGCAGCGGCGATCTGTGGGGGCACTGGACCAGGTGGCGCGCCCTTCGACTGTTGCGCGCTCAATAGCGGGATCAGTCCCAGGATCGCAATTGCTACACAGAAGGACGCAAGTTTGGTGCTCCTCAAGATAACTCCCCCCGGAAATGAAATTCGAGTCGAAGTGAATTTCTTCCTGCCTGCAAAATTCATAAGGATTGTATCCCGTCTGCGACTCTGCGGCGCTTGGACTCCCGCCCAGGTTGCGCGGTTTGACTCGCCCCTGTTGACCGACTGATAATCAAAGTTTCAGCGGTCCGCAATGGACATCTACGAACAAATCGTCGAGCTTCGCCGCGGAGGCCGCCGCGGGGCCGTGGCCACCATCGTCAACGTGCGCGGCTCGATTCCTTCCTTCCGCACCGCAAAGATGCTGGTCCGCGACGACGGCTCGATTGTGGGCACGATCGGGGGCGGGTGCGTGGAAGCGGACGTCTGGCAGGCCGCGCGCGAAGTCATGGAGTCAGAGAAGCCCCGAACCTTAAAGTTTGACTTGAACCAGGACCCGAAGTACGATACCGGCCTTGTCTGCGGCGGCACGTTGGAGGTTTTCGTGGAACCCATCCTACCTCCAGCATTACTTTATGTTTTCGGTGCAGGCCACGTGGCGTTAAACCTTTGCCAGACAGCCGCGAGCGCCGGATTCGACGTAACAGTGACTGACGACCGCTCCTCGTACGCGACCAAGGAACGATTCCCTGCGGCTCGCGAAGTCCTCGCTCTCGATTTTGACGAGGCCACGCAGAAGCTGGATCCGAACGAGTCTTCCTACATCGTCATCGTTACGCGCGGACACCGCGATGACATGCGCATTCTGCGCTGGGCCGTGCAAACGCGCGCGCGCTACGTAGGAATGATCGGCTCTAAACGCAAAGTCATCGAAATCTTCAAGACTCTGCAGAAAGAGGGCGTGCCCGCACACTTGTTCGACCGGGTTCACGCTCCAGTCGGGCTCGATATTGGCGCCGTCACGCCGGAGGAGATTGCCGTCGCCATTACTGCGGAGTTAATTGCGGTCCGCCGCAACGCGAGCACAGCGCTGCCACATCTGAGCTGGTTCAAAGGTGCGCGGCGTGAATCCGACGTGGACTCCCCTGCTCAAGCTTTGGAAAACGGCGACCAGACTCTCTGAGCGTCTCCGCTCACTGACTTTCCTCCCGCTTTCTGCTATCTTCCGCACATGTCCCGCTCCCCGAGCTTCGCTGGAGTAATTCTTGCCGCAGGCGACTCCTCGCGCATGGGCACGGACAAGGCTCTGCTCCCCTGGCCGCCGCAGGCTGCGGGGCAGCCGTCGTCGAAGGATACTTTTCTTTCCGCGGCGATTCGGTCGCTGGCGCTCTCCACCGACTTCATCCTCGTCGTGGCGGGCAAGAACGAGGCGGCCCTGGCGCCGATTGCCTATGCCAACGGAGCGTCGCTGGTGACCAATCCTGACCCCAGCCGGGGCCAGTTCAGTTCCCTGCAAGTCGGATTGCACGATGTCCTCAACCGCGGCCGGGACGCTGCCGTGATCACACTGGTGGATCGTCCGCCGGTCAGCACCGCTACCGTGCTCCAGTTGCGGGATAGTTACGAATCCGCTCCGCAAAACATCTGGGCGGTCGTGCCTGAGTTTTCCGGCAAACACGGGCATCCTTATCTCTTGGGCCGCGAACTGATCGAAGTGTTTCTGCAGGCGTCGCCGACCGCGATCGCCCGCGACGTTGAACACCGCTATCAAGACCACATCCGGTACGTGGCTGTAAGCGACCCGTTCGTGGCCCTGAACATCAACACGCCCGACGATTACGCCGCCCTGCTCGCAAAGCCCTCCTAACCGCTTTGTTCCAGAAGCACGATTGCACGTTCTGGCTTCGGCACGTTATCGTCGAAGTGAATGAAAACCTCAGGGGCGCAATCCGTCCATCTCACCAGGCACGACTTTCTCGCATCCGTCCTGCAACTGAAACCGCGGGTCGCGGCGTTCGATTGCGACGGCACACTCTGGTCGGGCGATGCGGGAGAAAGATTCTTTGACTGGGAGATCAAGCAGGGCGTCGTGCCGGCCGATGTTGGCCAAGCCATGCGTGCCCGTTATGTCGAGTACAAAGCCGGCAAGGTGAGCGAAGATGAGATGTGCGGCGAGATGGTCACAATGCACAAGGGAATGACCGAGGCCGTCATGATGAAGGTCGCCTCGGATTTCATGGAGCACGCCTTCCCCGGCCACATCTTTCCCGAAATGCAAGAACTGGTCGGCCGCCTGCAAGAAAACGGCTGTGATGTCTGGGCCGTTTCATCCTCGAACGAATGGGTGATCCGCGCCGGGATGAAATCGTTCGGCATCGCCGAAGACCATATCCTGGCGACGAAAGTCCAACTGGAGAACGGCGTGATCACCGACCGTCTCTCTTGCATCCCCTCGGGGCCCGGCAAACCTAAGGTTCTGCGCGCAGTCGTCAAAAAAGAGATCGACGCGGCCTTTGGCAATTCCCGCTGGGACGTCGACATGCTTGCCATCGCCAAACATGGGTTCGCGGTAAATCCCAATCCCGACCTCGAAGCCGCCGCCCGCCAGCGTGGCTGGACCATCTACTTCCCTGACGGAACTCGCGGCTAATCTTCCATCAGGCGATCCCCAACACCTCGTTGAAGAAGCCCACCAGATACTTCCACACCAGGTAGTACGCGATCAGAGCAAAGGAAAAAACCAGCGCCAGAACGGCATACGGAATGACGATTTCATGGAACCACACGAGTCCGCTAGAAGTTGCGCCCAGGAATCCTGAGCAGGTGGCGAGGACAAATCCAGCGGGTGCCAGAATAAACGGCAAGATCGCCCCATGAAACCCAATCGGCAGGTGGGGGCGTGGGCGCAACCACAAATAGAAAATATTCCACACTCCAAAAAGATTGGGTACCAGCGCCATGGGAAAGATAATGGCGCGCTCGATGGGAATTGGGATGTGAAAGCTATACCGTGCAATCAGGAAGCCACTAAGCACGATCAGAAGCATCATGGTGGGCACGGCACTGCCGGCCATATAGGCGCGCAGATAAGGATGTGTGTTCATAGCGTCCTCCAAATTCGATTAGAAGTGATAGAGCCAGATCGGAATAGACTTCGGAAAAATGCAAATACCGGCGATCAGTACAGCCAGCAACGCCCAGTCGAACCAGGGCACCGAAGACAGCGCGGACGCCGAAAAGAGTGCGGAAAGCCAATGCCGGTTCCCCGACCTCTGCTCGAAACGACGCAGCATTTTTGGCCAAAGGTCGCGATTCAGCTCACTGTTCATGGGCATTACCGAGTGCTTCAACAAATCGGCAAGCCTCTTCTGTTCTTGTTCATTCATGGCTTTTGTCCAGATTTCCTAATTTCTTGCGCAGCAGGCGAACCGCGCGAAATAGCCGCGACTTGACGGCAGCCGTTGAAATATTCAGCGCCTCCGCAATCTCGCTATGCGGACGTTCTTCCACCAGCGCGAGTGCCGCTACTACACGTAACTTGGCAGGCAGTTGCTGGAAAGCAAGTTGAGTGCGTTCGCGCACTTCCCTCAGGACCGCAGGATCCCCGGCCTGCGGATTCGGCGCGGATTCGGCCGGCAGGCTACCCGCAAACTGTCTTTCCCGCGACTGTGATGTCTTTAGATAATCAATCGCCACATTGGTGGCGATTCTTCGCGCCCAGGGTCCGAAACGGCGTTCCGGCTCGAACCGCGCGTGCGCAGCGTAAATTCGCCAGAAAGTTTCGACGGTAAGATCCTCAGCTGCTGCCGGGTCGCGAACGATCCGCACAATCCAGCCGTAGACTTCCCCCTGGAACTGTCGGAACAGAATCTCGAACGCCTCAAGTTCGCCCGCTGCGAACTGGTCCAACACCTTCGAATGTTGTTCCAGCAATTCCATTTTCCCTCTCTATATACCCTTACTGAGGAGAGGCGGCGATGGTTTCATATTTCTCCCTGGTGGGTGCCGTTCGGCGACAGCTACACCGTGACGGGGCGCGGCCAGCTACAATTTGAACTGTATGTATTCCGCGCAACTGCTCGATCATTTTCAGAATCCGCGCAACCCCGGCGAAGTTCCTGACGCCGACGCCATGGCGGAGATTGAGAACCCGGCCTGCGGAGATGTACTTCGTCTGACTTTGAAAATCAAGTCTGGGCGCATTGCGGAAATCCGATTCAAGGCCAAGGGATGCGTGCCCTCGATGGCCTGCGCGTCGGCTCTGACTGAACTGGTGGATGGGCAGACTCTGGGCGAAACTCGAGCCCTAAAACGCGACACGCTCATCGCCGCGGTGGGCGGCTTGCCGCAAGCTTCGACGCACGCCGCGCAATTGGCTTTGGATGCGCTCCGGGCAGCGCTGAACCAGTTCCAACGGAATCAGCTCCAACCCTAGAATCATGACCAGCTCGCACACCGCACGCCGCATCGCATGTCTCCAGCCAAGCGCCACCGTCATTCTCGACTCAATCGGCGAGCTGGAGCGTGTGGTGGCATGCACTCGATACTGCGCAGACGTTGTGCCCGAGGTGGCTGATGGTTCACGCATAATCCTGGCCGACTCATGGACCGCCGATACCGCCCAGATCGTCGCCGCGCAACCCGATCTCGTGATTGCAGCTGTTCCCTATCAAGAAAAGGCGGTCAGCGAAATCCTCAAGGCAGGCGCGCGGTTTCTTGGCCTGGCTCCGAAAACCCTGGCGGATATCTACACCGACATCGCAACCATCGCAGGCGCAGTCGGAGCGATCGATCGGGGAGAACAGGTGATTGCGGCCATGCAACGGCACATCGGCGAGGTGCGCAGCCGAATTGCTGCAATTTCGCGGCCCCGAGTCTGGTGCGAGGAATGGGGCAAGCCTATCATCGCTTCGCAGAAGTGGGTCGCGGAACTGGTCGAAGCCGCTGGAGGAGATTTCGTGGGCACTCCTGGCCGCCAAGCCGCGTCCCAGGAAGTTCAGCGGCTCAATCCGGAAGTGATCGTTGCCGCATGGTGCGGCGCGGGGGATCGGGTCCCGTTGGAGAAGATCATTTTGGAGCGGGGCTGGCAGCGCACTGCCGCGGCGCTCTCCGCCCGCGTCTTCTGCATTCGCGATGAATTTCTCAATACTCCCGCACCTACACTGCTTCACGGTTTGCGGGCGTTGGCCTTCGCGATTCATCCCGAACTCTTCCCCTGTGTCAAAGGAATACGTCAGATTATTGCCGTTGCCGCTTCCGCCGCTGAGAATGCGACACGGTGAGTTAAGATTTCATTCATGCTCGCAGGTAGCAGAATCGAAGAAGTCCGCAACGAGGTCACTGAACTGGCGCAGGCAGTCCCCGGCGCCCAGGAATTCATGCAGACGATGGTGAAACTGCTGCACCATCGCATGCTGAAATATAACTGGGTGGGCTTCTACCTGCTCGAACCGGGCGCTAAGCCGCCCATGCTGGTGCTGGGCGCGTTCGAGGGCGCCATGACGCCGCACACGCGCATTCCGCTCAACCAAGGCATTTGCGGCGCGGCCGCGTCCAGCGGTCAGACGGTCGTGGTCGACGATGTCAGCAAAGATCCTCGCTACCTGGCATGTTCGCTGGAGACCAAGTCGGAGATCGTAGTGCCTGTGTTCGTCCATGGCAAGGTGGTGGGCGAGCTGGATATTGACAGTCACTTTGCCGCGGCTTTCACTTCCGAACATCAGGACCTTGTGCAGCATTGCGCCAAGCTGGTGGGGAAGAAAATGGAAACCGCCGGACAGTGAGATTCAACGAATGAAAGTCGAAAAGGGCAAAGTGCGCGCCCCGGAGATCGGCCGGGTGTGGCTGAATTCCACTCCGCTCAGCTTCCGGCAGTTGCGCGGGCGCGCGGTGCTGGTCGACTTCTGGGATTACACCTGCGTCAACTGCATTCGCACGTTGCCCTATGTACAGGCGTGGCACGAACGCTACCGCGACAAGGGACTCACTGTGATCGGAGTACACACCCCCGAGTTTACCTTCGCGCAATACGAGTCGAACGTGGAACGCGGCATCCGCGAATTCGGGCTCACCTACCCAATCGTAATCGACAGCGATCGCGAAATCTGGAAGGCCTTTGCCAACCGCTACTGGCCCACCAGGTACTTGCTCGACCAAGGTGGATACCTGCGCTACGGCCACTTCGGCGAAGGCGGTTATGGGGAGTGCGAGCAGGTGATTCAGGAACTTCTACGGGAGATTGATCCCGACCTCAACTTGCCAGCCTTCATGGAGCCCGTGCGCGAGGCAGATCAAGCAGGCGCGATCTGTTACCGCGCGTCCGGCGAACTCTATCTGGGACACCGTCGCGGGCGGATCGGCAACCAAGGTGGATTCAAGGAAGATCAGATTGCCGACTACGTTTTCACCGGAGAGCCGGAAGAAAATTTCTTCTACGCCAGTGGACGCTGGGCATCGACCGCCGAGTACTTCGAGGCTGCCGAAGCCGGGTCGCATCTTCTGCGCTTGAAATGCGAAGCTTCCGCCGTTAACTTGGTTATGGCTTGCCCGCACGCCCCGGCGGCCGAGGTTGTCGTTTTGCAGGACGGCAAGCCGCTGACCCGCAAGCAGGCGACTCGAGACACTCGCTTCCGCCGCGCCGCGAACGGGGACGAAGAAGAAAGCTACTTCGCGGTCGACTCAGCGCGCATGTATTTTCTTGTCGACAACCAAGAATTCGGCGAGCACGAACTGGAACTGCGCTGCTCGGTGGGCGTTGCCGCGTTCGCCTTCACCTTCACCAGTTGCGTCGATCCCGTGGCCAGCGCGCTGCAGGCCACCGCTGTTCCCCAGCGATGAAGCGCGTCGTCGCTGGCCTCATCGTAAGAGAAGGGAAGCTGCTGGTATGCCAGCGCACGCGTCACCAGACCATGCCTCTGAAGTGGGAGTTTCCCGGGGGAAAGATCGAAGAGGGCGAACAGCCACGCGCCGCCCTGCGCCGGGAACTGGAAGAAGAACTCGGAATCCTGGCCACCATCGGAGATGAAATCAGACGCATTCAACACGAGTATCCGAACGGGGGCATGGTTGAGCTCCGATTCTTCGTCGTGCGCGAGTACCAGCGAGAAATCGAGAACCGCATCTTTCGCGACATGCAGTGGGCCGAGCCCAAGGATCTTCCGAAGTACGACTTCCTTGAGGCCGACCTGACACTAGTGCGGGATTTGGCGGCGGGGAAACTGCTCTAACCAGAACGGAGCGTCCAGAACCACGCCAGGGACAGAACAATCATTACGACAGTTGTCATCCACGCGACCAGGTTGAATAATCGCGTGTTTACATACTCGCCCATCAATTCCTTCTTGTTGATCAGCAGCAACATGAAGATCAACACGAACGGCAGCACCACCCCGTTGACCACTTGAGACAGCACGGCGATCTTCACCAGCGGCAGGCCGGGGATGAGGACGACGGCGCCTCCGGCTACGATCAGGAGCGTATAGAGCCAGTAAAATGCCGGCGCTTCTCCGAACTTCCTTCCTACTCCGGATTCAAACCCCAACCCTTCGCATACGGTGTATGCAGTTGAAAGCGGCAAAATCGACGCTGCGAATAGAGAAGCATTGAAGAGACCAACCGCAAAAAGGATGTACGCGTAATCTCCTGCCAGAGGCTTCAGAGCCTGAGCCGCATCGGCGGCATACTTGATGTCGCGATACCCGTGAACGTACAGGGTGGCGGCGCAGGCCACGATGATGAACCAGGCCACCACATCGGTGAAGATACAGCCAGTAACGACATCCAGGCGCGAAGCCTTGTATCCACGCTTCGACACGCCCTTCTCGACAATCGACGACTGCAGGTAGAACTGCATCCAGGGCGCAATCGTCGTCCCCACCACGCCGATGACCATGTAAAGATAAGCCTGGTCGTGAAAGGCCTTCAGGGCGGGCGGTTTGAAGGTTGCAATCGTCGCGTCCCTCCACATGGGATGCGCCTTCACGCCGGCAATAATGTAGACAACATAGAAGAACGAGGCCGCCAAGAATACCTTTTCGACGCTCTTGTACTGCCCCTTCACCACAATCAGCCACACGATCACGCAACACACCGGCACGGTGGCGAATCGTGACAAGCCAAATAATTCCAGACTGGTCGCGATGCCGATGAACTCTGTAACCACGTTGCCGAAGTTGGTGATCAGGATTCCGATCATCATCAAGAAGGTAATGCGCAGCCCGAATTCCTCGCGGATGAGGTCGCTCAGGCCCTTGCCAGTGACGACGCCCATGCGGGCAGACATTTCCTGCACCACGATCAACGCCAGCGTAATCGGGATCATGGTCCACAGCAGAAGATGTCCGAATTGTGCCCCGGCCTGCGAATAGGTCAGGATGCCGCCGGCATCATTATCGACGTTCGCGGTAATAAAGCCCGGCCCGACTACGGCAAAGAACAGCAGGATCCGGATCTTCCAACGTCTCAGGTAACTCATGCGCACTTTTCGCCGACATATGAGTGGAACAGACTGCCGCTACAAACGACGCCACAGGATAAATGCACGCAGTGAATCTCACCAAACAAAAAGTGCGGCGCCGTTGGAATTACGGATGTCGGGTTTGGTGCCGGTTAGTCTTGGGTCTGGGTCTTGGGCTTTAAGTTTTGGAGCTGCGGGCGATGAACCCAGGAGGCTGTGGCGCGCGTAGCGCCTTGACCTCGAGTCCTAAGATCCAACACCTAAGACCCAACACCGCCCTTTTTTCCTACAGCTTCGCGCGCAACATGCTGATCACGTCATCCGAAGTGATGACGCCAATCAGCTTGTTGTGGTCATCCACCACCGGCAGAGTCTGTAGATTGTACTTATCGAACAGTTCCGCCACCTTGTTTTCCTCGACGCCCTGATGAGCGAGTACAAGCGGTTCCTGCGTGAGCGACAGCATCGGTGTCGACGATTGCGCCAGCACTAGCCGCGCCAGCGGAACCGCGCCGCTCAGCGTTCCTTGAGAATCCACCAGATAAATTGTGCTCACCGCTTCCACTCCCCCCTCAAATTCGCGCAGGGAATCGACGGCATTCTGCACGGTCGCCGCCAGGGGTAGTGCGAGGAACTCGGTGGTCATGCGGCCCGCGGCCGTCTCTTCCCGATGTTCCAGCAGTTCGACGACGTCCTGCTGCGCCTCCGGTTCCATCTGGATCAGGATCTGTTCGGTGCGATCTTCGGCCAGATCGGCCAGCAGGTCGGCGGCTGCGTCGGGATCCATCTCCTCGACGATGTCGGCTGCCCTGCCGGAATCCAGAGACTCTACGATTGATTTCTGAACCCTCGGCGTAACCTCCTCGAGCGCTTCCGCCGCAGTCTCTTCGTCCAAGGTTTGAAACACAGCCTGGCGCTCATCTGGCGCCAGATCTTCTACGATGTCGGCAATGTCGGCAGGGTGCAGCTTGGAGAGGCCCTCATACGAGGTCTTCAGTTTTACGCGCCGAGCTGGATCGGTCTCAATTACGTCTATGAAGTTCCACGGAATGCTGTGGGGAGGGATTCTGCCAAGTAGCGCCTGCAAAGCCGTCTTGGGCGCCACTCCGCGCAACAGCCGCCGGACCGCGCCGCGTGCTCCCACATCTACCGAGAGCACCCGCAACACGGGATGCGTCCGGTCTGCGTCCTTATCCTTATCCTTCGGCGCGTCCACCTGCAGGTCGACATCGTTGACCCGGACCACTTTTCGTCCGTTGACGTCGATGACCTGCTGGTCAAGCAGGTCGCGTTCCAGCAAGAACAGACCTTCTGTGCCGTTTGCTGCCAGCCACTCTCCCGCCGCCGTGGTCGCCCGCACGCCGCCATTGATCGCCGAAACCGCGGAAAATGGCAACACCCGGTTCCCTGACTTGGTCTTCACGATCAGGGAAGAGATGCGGGAACGGTCCTCCTGCGGAGTCAGCGTCACCTCGCGCACACGCCCGCTGGGCGCGCCCGACGGGTCATACACCGTGGCGCCCAGCAGTTCGGTCAGGGCAAGCGTCGTCATCCCGCTAGAGAATAACTAACTCGCGCGCGATTCGGAACGAAAATCGAAAATCAAATCTCGGACCGCGGACCTCAGCCCCAGCTCGATGGTCGGGGGCGGCCCTCTGGAGGGTAGCCAGGTCTGAGGCTTGCGGCGGGAACCTTAGGACCTCAAGCCCCGTATAATATTTGAGCAGCGTGCACCTCATCCTCGACATCGTCGGTCAGACCTTCCGCGCCCTCTGGGCGCACAAACTGCGCTCGTTCCTCACCATGTTCGGCATTGCCTGGGGCGTCGGTTCCCTGCTGCTGCTGGTCGGCCTGGGGGAAGGATTTCGCGCCGGCAATCGCAAGCAGTTCGATTCCCTGGGCGAAAACGTGATGTTCATCTGGTCGGGCCGGGCCCCCGTAATGCAAGGCAGCTTCACGGCACTGCGGCAGTACTATCTCACCTATCGCGATTACCAGGACATTGTGAACGAATGTCCCAGCGTCGGCGCTGCTGCCCCCGTCATTTCCCGCAACGATATCCGAGCGGTGAGCGACTTTTTTCAGGCCAGCGGCCAAATCATGGGTGTGCCCGCCAACATCAATCAGATTCGCAACCTTCCAATCAACGAAGGCCGCTGGATCAACGACATGGACGATGCGCAAAAGCGCACCGTGATCGTCATCGGCGACGAAGTCAGGCGCACCCTGTTTCCCGGACGCCCGGCCGTCGGGGCCACGATTCTGCTCAACGGCATTCGCTTCACCGTGATTGGCACCCTGCAAAAAATCGGCCACGGCGACAACATGAATCTGAACCTGCGCAGCTTCGTCCCGTTTCATGCCATGCAGGACTACTTCCGCCCGCTGAATACCGGGATTGGCACCGATGTCATCTCTCTCATCAACTATCAGCCCAAATCGCGCGCCTTGCATGAGACCGCGCAGCAGGAAGTCCACAAAATCATTGCCCGCAATCACGGCTTCGACCCCAACAATCCGGACTCTTTCGACGAGTGGGACACCATCAAGACCATCGACCAGATCGGCAAGATCTTTGACGCAATGAACATGTTCCTCGGCAGCGTGGGACTGGTCACGCTCGCTCTAGGCGCAATCGGTATCATCAATATCATGCTCGTCGCCGTCGCCGACCGTACTCGCGAAATCGGCCTGCGCAAAGCCGTCGGCGCCACCAACGCCAGCATCATGTTCCAGTTTTTCGTGGAAGGGGCTTTCTTAACGCTGCTAAGTGGAGGCATCGGCATCGGAGGCGCGGCGGGACTGATGGCCCTGCTGTCAGGTGTTGATCTTGGTCAGGGATTCGATCCGCCCAAGTTGGTCGCGTCCACGGCGGCGTTGGCAGTGATTTCGCTCGGAGTCGCGGGCGTGGCCGCCGGCCTGTATCCCGCCCGGCGCGCCGCCATGCTGGAGCCCGTGGAGGCCCTCCGCAAGGAATAACCATGCACCGTGATCTCCTCCATCAAGCGTACTCCGCCATGCGCCACGACCTGCGCCGCACCTTGCTCACGATGGCGGGAATGGCCTGGGGCATCGCCACCGTCGTCCTGCTTCTCTCCTACGGCAATGGTTTCGGCAAGGCCATCGAGACCATCTTTGAGAGCTTCGGCGCCACTGCCGTGGGAGTCTTCCCCGGCCGCACCTCACAGCAAGCCGGAGGCAACAAGGCGGGCGTCCAGATTCGCTTCACCAACGACGACATCGAACTGCTGCGCAACAACGTCCCGCTCTGCCGCCATGTCGTCCGCATGCTGCAGAAGGATTCCACGGTTCAGAACAATAATCGCTCGTTTACGTTCCCCGTGATGGGGCTCGACCCTTCGATCCAGGACATATGGAATCTCGACATCGAGCAGGGACGATTCCTCAACGATGCCGATAACATGCAGCACGGTCTCTATGCCGTCATCGCCTCGGAGGCGCGCGACAAGCTTTTCTCCGGCATGCCCGCAGTCGGCGAGACCATCCGCATCGATGGCGTGACCTTCGAAGTGATCGGGGTGGGAGCGCCTCGCATGCAGGAGGGCGACAACGATAACAACCGCGTCGTCTACATCCCTTACAACTCCATGGATGTGCTCAAGGACAACCACTATCTCGATGGGATTTGGCTCGATTCGGCAGGCCTCGACCACACGAAGCTAGACAAGACAATTCGGGAAACCCTGGCCACGGCGCACAATTTCAAGCCCGACGACCAGCGCGCCGTCTTCGTCTTCGACGCCCAGAAGCAGCTCTCCCAGTTCGGCATCATCACCATGGCGCTGAAGGTCCTCCTGGCCTTCATCGGAACCGTCACGCTGGGCATCGGCGGCGTGGGCCTGATGAACATCATGCTCGTATCCGTAACCCAACGCACCCGTGAAATCGGCGTGGAGAAAGCTTTGGGAGCGCGACGCCACCACATTCTGTTCCAGTTCCTCGCCGAAGCAATGGTCATCACAGCCGCCGGGGGCTTCCTCGGAATTCTGCTCTCCTATGCGGTATCGATCCTGGCGGGCCGCATCACTTTCTACAGCGCACTGGCCAAACATGCCGAGGCCGCCGACATCCGCCTCATTGTGTCGCCCATGATTCTGGTCGTGGCAACGTCCATTCTCGCGATTGTGGGCGTGATCAGCGGAATGGTCCCGGCCCTGCGCGCCGCCAATCTAGACCCAATCGAAGCCTTGCGTTACGAGTGAGCATGCGTGTCGCCGCTTCTGCCTGCGACGCCGTGCCGCACGCATGAGTGACCCGCTACGCCCGCTACCCATTAGAATCAACTCTTCGCCATGTCGGACGAATTCCTCACTCTGCAACCTCCGCCCGCCGACGCGCGCCTCGCCTACGGTTCGGACGCAAACCAGTTTCTCGATCTGCGTCTGCCTTCCTCCAAAGAAAAAAGCAAGCCACGCTATCCCCTTATCATCAACATCCACGGGGGATATTGGCGCGCCAAATACAATCTCGACCACGCAGGCCACCTCTGCGCGGCTCTCACCGCCAAAGGACTGGCAACGGCCAACCTCGAATACCGCCGCGTTGGCAACGAAGGCGGGGCCTGGCCCGGCACCTTCTCCGATATCCGTTCCGCCTATCATTTTCTTGTGCAAAATGCGCAAGCACACAATTTATATTCAAGACGAATCGTGGTGATCGGCCACTCCGCCGGAGGTCAACTCGCCCTCTGCCTCGCCGCTCATGAGCCCAGTCTGACTCGCGTCGTCTCGCTCGCTGGGGTTGTCGACCTGCAACGCGCTTACCAACTCCACCTCAGCAACGACGCCGTCGTCGAGTTTCTCCGCGGCACGCCCAGCGAGGTTCCCGACCACTACCGCGAAGCCGACCCCATGGAGCTCTCTGTCTGCCACGCCCGCCAGTGGCTGATTCACGGCTCCGCCGATGACGTCGTTCCACCCGCTTTCAGCCGTGACTATTTCGCCGCCAAGCAGAAACTCTCGGGCAAAGAGAAGGAAGACGCGCACTTGCTCGAGATTCCCGGCGCCGGTCACTTCGACATAATCGATCCGCGCACCCATGCCTGGAAACAGATCGAGGAAACGGTGCTCTCGTTAACCGTTTAAGGATGAAAGAATCTCTGTGCCGCCCGACGCTCGATCCTGTGAGCTGGTCGCAGCCGTACCCCTGTGATTGACACCTCCATCCCCACCTCATACGATTCTCGGACCACGGAATGATCATCATGCCGAATCGTCTAAGGTTGCCTCGCGTTCTTCTCTTACTCGCGGCTGCAATATTCCTTGCGGCCAGCGCTCCGGTTCAGCAAGCGGATCCCGCACGCTACCTCAACGACATCAAGTTGCTCGCCGCTCCGGAGATGGAAGGCCGTGGTGCCGGAACTAAAGGCCTGACGCGCGCCGAACATTTGCTTGAGAAGCGATACAAGGAACTCGGCCTTCAACCCGCCGGGGTCAATCGATACGCCCAGCCTTTCACCGTCGTCACCGGTGCGCGCCTCAAGTCCGACAACCACTTCGTCGCGCAAGCAGCCGGGTCCAAGAACGAACTGAAGATCGATCGCGACTTCGTCCCCTTCAGCTTTTCTGCCTCCGGCCAGGCCGCGGCCCCACTAGTCTTCGCGGGATACGGCGCGACGGCCGACGAATTCCACTACGACGACTATGCCGGGCTCGACGTCAAAGACAAAATCGTAGTCGTCCTCCGCTACGAACCGTCAGGCTTCGCGGAAAAGAGCGGCAACCATGGACTCACCCAGCACTCGCAGCTCATCACCAAGGCGATTAACGCCCGCAATCACGGAGCGAAAGCCGTGGTCGTGCTCAATGGCAAACTGGGCGACGGAGAAGAAGACCTTCTCACGCGATTCGGCAGCGTCAGCGGCCCGGAAAATGTCGGCATTGTCATCGTGCAGGTGAAGAACGCGGTCTCGGAGTCCTGGTTTCAGTCCGCCGGAAAATCGCTGAAGGGCGTGCAGGGGCAGATCAACTCGGCCACGAAACCCGCATCGTTCGCCTTCCCCGACACGCTTCACCTGTCCCTTCACATCGATATCGAAACCACGCGCGCCATGGTCAACAATGTGCTCGCCTGGCTGCCGGGCCAGACTGACGAATACGTCATCATCGGAGCCCACTATGATCACTTGGGCCGTGGCAACTTCGATTCGCTCGCTCCATCGCAAATCGGCCAGATCCATCCCGGCGCCGACGATAACGCCAGCGGCACCGCCGGCGTCCTCGAACTAGCGCGCCTTCTCGCCCCACAACGCGGACAACTCAAGCGCAGCATCCTCTTTATGGATTTCGCTGGAGAAGAACTCGGGCTCCTGGGCTCCGCCGCGTGGGTGAAGGACCCGACGCATCCTCTCGCCAAAGCCGTAGCCATGCTCAACATGGACATGATCGGCCGCATCAAAGATGACAAGGTTTACATCGGCGGAGTCGGTACCGGCTCTACTTTCAAAGCCGTGCTCGAACAGGCCCAGAAAGACACGCCCTTCAAGATCGAATATTCCGCTGGCGGATATTCTTCGAGCGACCACACCTCGTTTGTGACGAAGAAGATTCCGGTGTTGTTTTTCTTCTCCGGCCTTCACTCGGATTACCACAAACCTTCCGACACCTGGGACAAGATCAACGCCCCTTCGGCTGCGCGTCTGCTCGACATGGTCCGAAACGTCGCAGTCCAACTGGCGGACGCACCAGATGCGCCGGCATTCCAGGTTGTTGCCGAAGACAAGCCGCCCGCAGGCGGCGGAGGTGGGGGCTACGGTCCTTACTTCGGTTCGATTCCCGACTTTGGCCAAACCGAAAATGGCGTGAAGTTTTCCGACGTGAAACCGAACTCCCCCGCGGCGAAGGCGGGACTGAAAGCGGGAGACATCCTGATCCAATTCGGCGACAAGCCCATCAAAAATCTTTACGACTTCACCGACGCCCTCCGCCGCAGCAAAGTGGGAGATGTCGTCGAGGTGAAAGTCCTGCGCGACGGTCAGCCAGTCACCGCCAGCGTGAAGCTCGAACAACGAAAATAGGCTTGACGGCGAGGCGAACCAACTCGTGCCCCTACTCCCGAATCCCTTATAATCTTCGCTCACAGAGAGGAATCCTTTGCCCTTCGACGACCTCCGCCAGTGGATCGCCGCGCTAGACCGCGCCGGACAACTGAAGCGCATCCAGACCGAAACTGATCCCATCCTTGAAGTCGCCGAAATCACCGACCGTGTCTCGAAATCGCACATGTGGGGACAGCCCTCGGCTGTCCGTCCGGGCGAAGCCGGACAGCTTGGTGGCACCGCACTTCTCTTCCAAAATCTCAAAGGTCATCCCGGCTCCCAACTCCTCATCAACCAGTTCGGATCCGATGCCCGCATGAAGCTCTCGCTCGGCGTCAATTCCTTCGACGAGGTCGCCGCCCGCATCCGCATGTTCATGGATGTCAAATCTCCCCAGGGTTTCCTCGACAAGCTCAAGATGCTTCCTCTGCTGACGGAAGCCGGAAAGTTCTTCCCGCGCACGGTGCCCACCGGCCCCTGCAAAGAGGTCATCCAGCGCGACAATTTCTCCCTGCTCGATTTCCCCATCCTGCAATGCTGGCCCAAAGATGCCGGGCGTTTCATCACTCTCCCCTTGGTCACCACGCGCGACCCCAAGTCGGGGAAACGCAATCTGGGGATGTACCGGATGCAGGTCTACGACGAACGTACGACGGGAATGCATTGGCAGCGTCAGAAAGTTGCGGCTGAACACGCACGTGAGCGCATGCGAGCGGCGGTCGACGGAAAATCCGCTGCCGTGGACATCATGGCGCGCAGCTCCGGCGGCAGCATTCTTGCCGAAGGCGACCGTCCATGCGGCAAGATGGAAGTCGCCGTCGCCATCGGCACCGAACCTGCCGTGACGTTTTCCGCGATCGTTCCTGCGCCGCCCGAGATTGAGGAATACCTGATCGCCGGCTTCCTCCGCGGAGCCCCCGTCGATCTGGTGAAATGTGAAACCGTCGACCTGGAAGTCCCCGCAGCCAGCGAAATCGTCCTCGAAGGCTACGTGAATCTCGACGAACTTCGCAGCGAGGGCCCATTCGGCGACCACACCGGCTTCTACTCGCTCGAAGATCTTTATCCCGTCTTCCACGTCACCTGCATCACGCACCGCAAAGATCCAATCTACGCGACCACAATCGTCGGCAAGCCCCCGCAGGAAGACGCCTACATGGGTAAGGCGGTCGAGCGCATCTTTTTGCCGCTGATGAAACTGACCATTCCCGAACTCGTCGACATCAACCTGCCCATCGAAGGCGTCTTCCACAATCTGATGATCGTCTCCATCAAGAAGTCGTACCCAGGACAGGCTCGTAAGGTGATGAACGCCATCTGGTCGCTGGGCCAGGCGATGTTCACCAAGTGCATCGTGGTGGTGGACGAAGACGTGGACGTACAGGATATCGCCGATGTCACCCTCAAAGTCTTCAACCACATCGATCCCGAGCGCGACATTCAATTCACGCTCGGCCCGGTGGACTCTCTCGACCATGCCTCACGCTTGCCGAACTATGGGTCGAAGATGGGTATCGACGCCACGCGCAAGTGGGCCAGCGAAGGCTTCGCCCGCCCCTGGCCCGACGAGATTGTGATGAACGCGAAGACGAAAGCTTTGGTCGATAGCAAATGGAAGGCGCTGGCCAAGGAGCTGGGAATCGAGTGACTCGGCGCTAGCCGTTTCTTAGTTCTCGACCTGATCTCTGCCCAACCGACAGAGAATCGGGAGAACTACTCGCTCTCCCGGTCCGTACCCAGGCCCTCATACCCGGCGCATTGGAGCACGGGCAAGCGCGGATACTTGGGGAAGTTCGCATCAGTGGCAGACCGCTCGCAGAGATGAAAAGTGGAACCGCGGTCCGACTCGATCAGCCGCATGAACCGGCAGTTCGCACATAGACCGACGCTAGTCCGCGGCGCTTCGATGTTCTCCTCAGTCACGTCTCCAGAATAACGCTCCAGCGACCTGTTCGGTCCGATTAGGGCTTCGCCCAGCGCCTCTCGAACAGTAGCGCTAGTCCCCCCTTGAGCAGAAATGCTTTTTCTTCGCCCGTGTAGAAAAATTCATCGAATTTTGACACACTTTTGCACGATTCCGTCTTGAATCCTGCCAAGTCGTTTTGTTATAACGGCTTCCCAATTACAGGAGGTTCTCCCGTGCGTTTGCCTGGCATCGGCGTTTCTGTTTCCCCTTCGAAGTCCCCGCGCGCCCTCTTCATTACTGCTGCACTGGCGCTGGCTCTCCTGACTCAGTTCGCGTCGGCCCAGCAGACGCTGGGGGCGATTAACGGAACGGTTACCGACGCTAGCGGCGCCGTGGTACAGGGGGCGAACGTTAAGATCCGCGCCATCGCCACGAACCTGGAAGTAACTGCGCAAAGCAAGAGCGACGGCTCGTTCAGCATTTCTGACCTGCCCATCGGCACTTACGAGGTCAAGTTTGTCAAAGAGGGATTCGAAACGGACGTGCACCCCGAAATCATCGTGCAGGGCAGCCGCACCACAACGGTGAACACCAAGCTAAAAACGGGCTCGGTTTCAACCATGGTGACGGTCGAGGGCACTCCCCTGTTGAACGAGACAGACACCACAAATGGCTACACGCTGGGGACGCAGCAGATCGAGGACGTACCGCTGGGCACGGGAAGCTTCACTCAACTTGCCATCCAGGCTCCCGGCGTTAGCGCGGACTTCCTCTCGGGTTCGGGCTCTAACGAGGGCCTGGGCAATCAGGGAATCGTGTCCAATGGCCAGCGTGATACCAGCAATCTGTTCACCTTCAATGGCGTGAACGCGAACAATTTGTTCAACGGAAATTCAACCAGTAACATCTCGGACAGCCGGTTCACCCTGAACACCGGAGAAATTTTCGGCGCAGGCGGCCAAGTTCAAACCAACAGTTCAGTGTTTGACGCGATCGGCCAGGCATTGCCTACCCCTCCGGTGGAAACCATTCAGGAAGTGCACGTCGCCACCTCCATGTACGATGCTTCGATGGGCTCGGCCAGCGGCGCACACGTGGAAACCACAACCAAGTCCGGCACGAATCATCTTCACGGTCAGGTTTACGAATATTTCCAGAATAATGCTTTCGACGCGCAACCCACCTTTCTGGCGCCCAATCCGTTCTTCAGTGGCGCTCCGCCGCTCCATCGCAATGTTTTTGGCGCGACGCTGGGCGGTCCCATCAAGAAAGACAAGATGTTCTTCTTTGTTTCTTATCAAGGACAGCGAATCAGCGACGCCCTCAGCGGCGCGTTCAACGGGGTCCCCACCCTGCAAGGTTTGACGGATACAAATAGGAACGATCAAGCGGCCCTCATGAGCCTGGCGAACACCAATGATCAGTGTGGAGTGGGGCGCGATCCAGCGTGCATCACTGCCATCGATCCAGTGGCACTGGCCATCGTGAACGCCAAGACATCCAGTGGTCAGTTCATCATCCCTTCGTCGAATGCGACGACCCCTGAAAGCGGGAGCCAGCCTTTCAATGCTTTCGTAAAAGGCCCGGCCAGCCAGTTCAACGCCACCCAGATCAACGGGAACATCGATTACACCTTTAGTCCGAAGAACCGCCTGGCGGGCAAGTACTACTTCCAAAGCGATCCTACCAACATTCCCTTCGCGGTTAGTGCTGTGCCCGGCTTCCCGCAAACCATGCACGCGGCAAGCCAGCTTTTTTCCCTCGATAACACCACCGTTCTCACCCCGAACGCGACCTGGGAAAACAGGTACGGCTTTATCCGCGAGGTGGCCAACGCTACGACCAGCCAGTCCTTGAAACCCAGCGATGTCGGCCTCAACCTGCTGGGGAGCACATTCTTTCCCGGTATCACCATCGCAAATGCGGATGCCGGCGCCGCTGCGGGCGGCGGCACGTTCGTGCCCCCGACCCACGGGAACTCGATGAGCATTGGGCCCTCCACGAACTTCGCCAACGCGGGAATTTTTCAGAACGAGCATGAAGGGTCGTCGACATTTCACTGGGTCCACGGACGCCATTCCTGGTCTTTCGGCGGCATCTTTGATTACATGCAACTCAATGTTGAGAACCGTGAGAACCAGGTGGCCAGCCTGAGCTTTAATTCTTTCGCCGATTTCCTATCGGGGACCATCGGCTCGGATCACAGCAGCGGTCTGCTCCTCAACGGCGAGACGAACCGTCATTTCCGCTCGAAATCGGCCGGCCTTTTTGCTCAGGACAACATAAAACTCCGGTCGAACCTCACGTTGAACTTGGGCTTGCGTTGGGATTGGGATGGCCCCCTGAATGAAATCAATGGCCTGCTGACCAACTTCTACCCCTCTGACTACAAATATACCGGTTCTTGCAACTCCTCCTCGCCGCCTCCGGACTGCGACACCTTCGCGAACCTTGCCAATGGCGAACCAGGGATTGGCCTGGTGGTGGCCGGGAACAACAAGGCGTTCGGATTCAAAGGCGTCAGCGACTCCACCCTCACCGGTCGCCAATGGATGTTCGCCCCACGCATCGGACTTGCCTGGAGCCCGTCGCGCCTCAAGAACGTTGTCGTCCGTGCCGGCTTCGGAATGTTCGCCGACCGAGGCGAATACTTTACCGAGCTTTCCGCCAGCGCCGGCCTGGGTATAAGCGGACCTTTCAGCGTCACCACCCAGCAACCCTTCACCGTACCCTATGTAGCTACCTGCGCCAGCACGAACTGCCTTACCCTCGGCCCTTTCGGCACGACTCCGCCTCCGCCCCCTCCCAGCAATCTAAACGGGGTAGCAAGCCTTATTTACAATCAGTCTCAATTGAGCGGTTGCGCCGAACCGGTGAGTCCTACCTGCGCACCGACCGGCTTCGCCAATTCCGACTTTCTGTTCGGCGCCTACGATCCCGCGAACAAATTGCCGTATTCGGAAGACTGGAGCTTCGACCTGCAGTGGCAACCGAAGAACAACCTGGTGCTCACCATGGCCTATATCGGCAATCACGGCGTACACCAGCCGATACCCATTCCCTTTAACCAGCCTGGCGTCGCAACCCCGACGAGCCCGATTAACGGGCAGATTTACAGCTATGGCTTCCAGGCCGCCGATTTTACGTCGCCTGCCTGTAGCGGGAACAATAATCCGTGCCCGCTCCTTACCGAGCAAGTGCAAACCACGATCGGAGCGTTCTCCTTCTCCGATGGAAACACGGCGCTGCGCACACCCTACATCGGCTTCAATCCCAATGCAGATTTCTGGAGAGCCGAGGGCATCTCCACCTACAACGCGTTGCAGTTCCAGGCGACCAAGAAAATGTCTCATGGCCTGCAGGTGAATGCTTCCTACACCTGGTCGCACTCTCTCGACGAAGGCAGCGGGTTGGGCGCGGGCCTGTTCTTCAACGGCAACAATCCTCTCGTTCCCAGAACGGCTTATTCTTCTTCGGATTTCGATCGCACGCATGTCTTGACCATCAGTTATGTGTACCAACTTCCGACTCGAACCTATGCATCCAAGTTCGTCGACAAGGTGGTGAACGGATGGGGTATCCAGGGCGTGACTGTGGCTCAGAGCGGCGAGCCTTTCAGCGTGATCGATTTCTCGGGAACGGCTGCCAGCATTTTCTTCAGCGCTGACGACTTCATCACCAATCCGATTCTCCCTCTGGCTCCTGGGATTTCGCCCAAGAAAGCCACCGAGGGCGGTACCGACAATTACTTCACCACCGGAGGATACCCTGCAGGCCAGGTTAGGGTTCCCTACATCAGCCCGAACGACTTTTCCATTCCCTACCTTCAACCCGGCCAAAGCGGGGTTCCACCCTGCGGTCCCACTGCTGGGGGGGCGGCCGTTTGCGACACGCAGGAAACCGGCTACGGGAACAACGCGCGCAACATCTTCCGCGCGCCATTCCAAACGCGCTTCGATGTGTCGATTGTCAAGCATTTCAAGCTTGGCGAACGCGTTGCCATGAAATTCCAAGCCGACGCGTTCAACATCTTCAACCATCCGGATTTTGATGCGCCAAACGGCAATTTTGCGCTGAATGGCTGCTTCAATCCCTACCCTTGTTTTCCGTCTGACATGACCCAGATATTGACACCTGCATCGCCCAATCCGCAGAACTATGGCGTGATCAGACAGACCGTGGGAAGCAACCGGTTCCTGCAGTTGGCGATGCACCTGACGTTCTGATGCCGCGCGCCGAGGAGCGGACAGGTCTGCGAAGTGAAGCGAAAGCCAAACGGTTCCAACGAGGGGCGATCAGCCTGGCGCTGATCGCCCTCGTCCTCCTGCAGAACCAGGCCGCGGTCGCCTGGGGCAACGAGGGACACACTGCCATCAATCGCGTGGCTGCGCAGAAAATTCCGGCCACCATGCCGCGCTTTTTGCGGCGCGCCGTGGCCGAGATCGCCTACCTGGGGCCGGAACCTGATCGCTGGCGCAATCCGTCGGAGTTTGCGCTCAAGAACGCGCAGGAGGCCGACCACTTTATCGACCTCGAACGCGTGTCCTGGCTCGATCCGCTTCCGCCCGGGCGCTACGAGTTTTATCGCAAGCTGTACGAGAAGCGCGCGGCAACTCCCGCCACGGACCATCCCGACGACTACCTTCCCGAGCGCGTCGGCCTGCAGCCCTATATCACAATGGAAGTCTATGGCCGCCTGAAAGCCGCGTTCCGCGAATACCGCCAGCGGCAGGCGTCCAAACAGCCCACGCAAGCGGTACAACAAGCGATCATCTTCTACGCCGGCTGGCTCGGCCATTACGTGGGCGATGGATCGCAACCGCTGCACACCACCATCCAGTACAACGGCTGGGTCGGCCCAAATCCCAACGGATACACCACGCAACACGGCATCCACGCTCAGTTTGAGACCGCTTACGTGGCCGCCAACATCACCGCCAAGGATTTTGCCGGGCTGGTAAATAGTCCCGAGCGCCTCGATGATCCCTTCGCGCGTTACATCGCCTACCTAAAGCAGTCGCATGGTCTGGTCGACAACGTCTACGCACTGGAGAAGGCCGGGGGATTTACGGGAAAGGGCTCTCCTGCCGCCTTCGACTTCACCATCCATCGCCTCGCCGCCGGATCACAGATGCTGCTGGACCTGTGGTACACCGCGTGGCTGGAGAGCGCCGTACCAGTTCCGGAACATGCTCCCCCCGCTCCCACGACGAAGTAGACCGAGGTACAAATGTGGGGACAGCCGCCCTCGGCTGTCCGTCGAGCGCAGCTCGACCGCCTCTCGGTCAGAACCGCAGACTGAGTCGCGACCGCCCCGCGACGGTTTCGCACCTCTTTCGGTATACTGAATAGGCATGCCGGTTCTGAAGAATATCGCTGCCATCGCCAAAGGTATGAGCATCACCTTTATGGAGATGTTCCAGCCCACGACCGTGGAAAATTATCCAGACGGCAAAGATCCGCTGCGCGGCGCTCGGATCGAGGCGCGCTTCCGCGGCGCCCACGTTCTGCAGCGCGATGAGAACGGACTGGAGAAGTGTGTGGCCTGCTTCCTTTGCGCCGCCAATTGTCCGTCGAATTGCATCTACATCGAGGCCGCCGAAAACACCGCCCAGAACCGCGTCAGTGGCGCCGAACGCTACGCCAAGGTTTACAACATCGATTACAACCGCTGTATTTTCTGCGGCTATTGCGTGGAGGCTTGTCCCACGGATGCGATCACTCACGGGCATGGATTTGAGCTGGCCACTTTCAATGCCAGCAACCTGATTTACCGCAAGGAGCAAATGCTGGCCCCCCGGCCAGCACACATGGGAGCCAACATCGTATTCAATCAGGCCGACGTGGACGGCGGAGCGCCAACGCAGATGGTGCCGGGGAGCTAATCTTCGAAACGGGTTTCGAGTGCAACCAACGCCGGTCCAGTCGAGACCGGCGTTCGTGTATCTGTGAGCGCGTTTCGCAGAAAAACGCAGATTTCCTGAGGAAAAATGACTGACTTTCTACAAACCGTGAAAGAGCGCGTTGTCGTGTACGACGGCGCGATGGGAACCAACATTCAGAAACGCAATCCCACCCTGGACGATTACTGGGGCAAGGAAAACTGCAGCGAAGTTCTGGTGTTGAGCCGCCCCGACATCATTCGCGACATTCATGCGGACTTTTTCCGCGTGGGCTGCGACATCGTTGAAACCAACACCTTCGGCGGAAGCGGAATTGTCCTGGGAGAATTTGAACTGCGGGACCGCGTACACGAGATCAACTTGAAAGCCGCTCAACTCGCCAAGGAGGTGGCGCGGCAGTTCTCGACGAAGGACAGGCCCCGATTTGTGGCGGGCTCGATGGGGCCAACCACGAAACTGCCATCGCTGGCGCACATCGGCTTCGAGGCGATGCTGGCGTCGTACGAAGAGCAAGCCGCCGCCCTGATCGAAGGCGGGGTCGATGTCCTCCTCATCGAGACCGCGCAGGATTTGTTGCAAGCCAAAATCGCCACGATCGGCGTACTGGAAGCCATGCGGAAAGCGGGCAAGCGCTTGCCCGTGACGGTGCAGGTTACCCTGCAGGAATCCGGGACGATGCTGCTGGGCACCGAGATCGGTGCGGCCTTGACTGCGCTCGAACCGTTCGACGTGGACGCCATCGGGCTGAATTGTGCAACCGGTCCGAAGGAAATGAACGATGCGGTCCGATACCTGGCACTGAATTCCACAAAGGAAGTTTCGGTGCTGCCCAACGCGGGTCTGCCGCAGAACGTTGGCGGAAACGCGGTGTACCAATTGGCGCCGGAGGAACTGGCCGAGTATCACAGGCATTTTGTAAAAGACTACGGCGTCCGCATTGTGGGCGGCTGCTGCGGAACAACTCCCGAACACCTGAAGGCCGTGGTGGATGCGGTCTCTGGCGTCGAACCCGCAAAGCGCGACGTGAAGCGCGCGGGTGCCGCATCGAGTGCATACACGACCGTTCCCCTCGACCTTGAGCCTAAACCGCTCATCGTCGCCGAGGAGATGAACACCACGACGCGCGTCGAACACTTCCGCAAGCTGGTGCAAGGCAAAAAGTACGACGACATTCTGGCTCTGGCCAAGAAACTGGTGAACGACGGATCGCACATGCTGGATCTGTGCTGCGCCATCGTGGGTGAAGACGAGAAGGGATACATCACTTCCATTCTGGAAAAGATCGCCACGCGCGTCCCCGCGCCCATTCTCGTAGATTCGACCGAGGCGGACGTGGTGGAGGAGGCTCTGAAACGTATTCCGGGTCGGGCCATCATCAACTCGATCAATCTGGAGGACGGCGAGAAGCCTACCTCAAAAGTTCTGCCCATGGCGAAGCGCTATGGCGCGGCCGTGATCGCGCTGACCATCGACGAAGACGGCATGGCGCTGACCGCCGATAAGAAGGTTGCCATCGCGCACCGCATCTATGATCTGGCCACCAAGAAGTATGGACTCGATGGCACAGACTTGATCTTCGACGCTCTGACTCTGCCGATTTCGACCGGACAGGAAGAGTACCGCACGGCCGGCATGGAGACCCTGAAGGCCGTGGAGCGAATCAAGAAAGAACTGCCTTCAGTGAAAACGATTCTGGGTGTGAGCAATATTAGCTTTGGGCTGGATGCTTACCCGCGGCGGGTGCTGAACTCCGTCTTCATGCACGAAGCGGTCGATCACGGCCTCGACATGGCCATCGTGAACTACACCAAGATCTATCCGCTGTACAAGATTCCCCAGGAAGAAGTGGAACTGGCCCACAAGCTGATTCACCGCGACGCCAATTCCGACGGCGATCCCTTGCAGAAATACATGGCGCACTTCGCCGGCATGAAGGGCAAGCCGGCCGCTTCAACCACCGCGCACGTGGATACGCTGTCGGTGGAAGACAAGCTGAAATTCGCCATCATCAACGGGGAGAAATCCGTCGGCGAAGGCACCTATAAGAAGTCGCTCGAAGCTCTTCTGGAAGAGGCTCTGACCAGCTACTCACCCCTGGAGTTGATCAATACGGTCCTGCTCGACGGCATGAAGACGGTCGGCGACCTGTTCGGCGCGCGCAAGATGCAGTTGCCTTCCGTCCTCGATTCGGCGGGCGTCATGAAGGCGGCGGTGGCTTATCTTGAACCGAAGATGGAGAAGAAAGCCGGATCGCAAAAGGGCACGATCGTGTTGGCCACGGTAAAAGGCGACGTGCACGACATTGGCAAGAATCTCGTCGACATCATTCTGTCGAACAACGGATTCAAGGTCGTCAATCTCGGCATCAAGCAACCGGCTGACACGATCATCCGGTCGGCGCAAGAACATCAAGCCGACGCAATCGGCTTGAGCGGGCTGCTGGTGAAGTCGACCCTCGAGATGAAATACGTGATCCAGGATCTCGAGCGCCAGAAGCTTGCCTTCCCCGTGATTTGCGGCGGCGCCGCTCTCACCCGCAAATATGTGGAGGACGATTTGCGCCGCGAGTACGCGAATGCCGTCTTCTACGCCGACGATGCGTTCGCAGGCTTGCACATCATGGAGGACCTCGCGACCGACAATGGCGCGAAACAGACGCGTCTGACCGAGGGACGGACGGTAAAGGAGTATGCGAAGGCCGCGGCCGTCGACGAAGAAACGGGGCCAGTGTTTACGGAACGCAGCCCGGTGGTAGGCGATGCTCCAAATATTCCCGTTCCCCCATTCTGGGGTGTGCGCGTACGCAAGGATTACGATTTGCGCGAGGTGTTTCAGTACATCAACGAGACGGCTCTGTTCAAGAATCAGTGGCAACTCAAAACCGCTTCGCAGTCGGACTATGTCCGGCTGGTGGATGAGAAATTCCGTCCGATTCTGCGCAAACTGGAGGATGAGGTTGCGGGTTCGGGATTGTTTGAACCCAAGGTTGTGTATGGCTACTTCCCTGCCCAGGCCGATGGAAATGATGTAGTCGTGTATGAACCCGGCTCGTGTGGCGCGGGCACTGCTGCCCGCGAGCCGAGCGTAAGCTCGGCCGGACAGCCGGGGGCGGCTGTCCCCACACGTGAGTTGCTGCGGTTTACCTTCCCGCGCCAGCGGGAGGGTCGGCGATTGGCTGTATCGGACTTCTTCGCTCCCAAGGCTTCCGGAAAGATGGATGTGATCGGGCTGTCGCTGGTTACGATTGGCGCGAAAGCAAGCGTCGAGACGCAGCGGTTGTTTGAAGGTGGCGAGTATACAAAATATCTCTATCTGCACGGCCTGAGCGTCGAAACAGCCGAAGCGCTGGCGGAACTGCATCACAAAAAGATGCGCGAAGAATTAGGAATCGCCGGGGAGGACGCCGCACAGATTCGTGATCTGTTCCATCAGAAGTATCGCGGATCGCGCTATTCGTTTGGCTATCCGGCGTGCCCGAACTTGGAAGATCAAACCAAGCTGTTTGTCCTGCTGAAACCGGAGGAGAATGTGGGTGTGCGGCTGACTTCCGGATTCTTGTTGGAACCGGAGCAGAGCACGTCGGCAATTGTGGTTCATCACCCGGGGGCGAAGTACTTCGTGGTATAGCGTCTGATTGCTTTTCCGCGAATAACAGAGGGCGCCTGCGGGCGTCCTTTTTATTTCTACTCGCTAGAACGTGGCCTGCAGGCGCGCAGAGTAGCTCCTCGGCGGCGCGACCGTGTTCCCCGAAAAGAGGCCGGCGAAGTTAATCAAGTTGAGGCGGTTGTTCAGATTCTGCACGTCTGCCTGCAGTCGCGTGGCCACCTGGTCGTGTTTCCAAAGATCAACGCCGGCGGACGCGTCGATCGACAGTGACGGTTTAACCCGGCCGCGGGCGAAGTCCACGCGATCGACGATCGCCTGGCCGTATTGCGCGATGGCATCCTGCACCTCCTGCGGCGTGTTGTTCACCGCCGTTGGCAGTCCCGACCCGTATTGCCCGCCCAGTGCGATCCACAGGTGGCTGATCAACTGATAACGCAGGCGTCCGTGAAGCGTGTTGCGTTGGTCCTGGGAGTCCCAAAAACGGCCGCTGGTTTGGTTGAGGGCGCTAGTCGCATCCGAGCCGACGAACAGTCCTCCCGTGACCGGCAGATATGCGCTCCCGACGATGTAAGAGTAGCTGACGAACCCCGAGAAGCGGTGCCACTGCGGAAGTTCGAGCTTGCTTTCGGCCCCGTAGATCGAGGCTTTGCGAAAGGAGATGGGAAAGCTCACTGCCGTATTGAGAAGCAGATCGTCGTCAGCGTAGTTGTCCAAATCGCGCCGGAAATAGTTCACGTCGAGCTTGAGCGTGTCCGCGAAAGATTTGGCCAGACCCAACTCATAGTAGTTCCCCCGCGACGGCTTGACGGGCAGTCGGAGGACGTTCGGGTTCAGCGACACGACCGCCGGCGAACCGGCCAGCAGAATGTTCTCGAAGGCCGGAGTCTGAAAGACGCGATCGTACGAAGCATGAAGCACCACGTTTGCCGAGTTGAAATAGCGCGCCACACTGAGGCGGGGACTAATCGCGTTCTGATTCACGAGGAGCTGGTAGTGGTCCCAGCGGATACCGGCGCTGACCGTCCATTTGCCAAGGCGGATCAGGTCCTGTACGAACGCGGATTGTTCGAGATCAAGATCCCGTCCCGAGAACTGGAAGCTGGCCGGAGTGCCCGGATCGAATAACGCGGGGTCGGTGATGATGTCGCTGAAATTTTCGCGCAGGCGGGTGAAATCGCCTTCGAATCCGGCTTTAAATTCGTGGCGGCCCCGATGATACGAGGCAGTTCCCTTCAGATATTCCTCGCGGAAGCCACGATCCTGGAAAGCGATGATCGGAGTGGACTGCGAATTGGAGTTGAGACCCACGGTATCGCTCCGCATCATCAAACGGAAGTCAGCCAGCAGGCGCTCCGAAAAAATGTGCTGGTAAGAAACAATGCCGATGGTTTCGAAGTCATCACGGTGCTGGACCTGTCCTGCAGCATGCTGGAGTTGTTCGTTGGGAACGAGGAACTTGGAAAATTCACGGCGAACAGTGATGCCGAAACGATCGTGGTTGGAAAAGTCGCGATCGTAGCGGACCGCGAAGTCGGTGGTCGTAGCCGTGTTCGTGTAATTCTCCAGCACCGGCGCATTCAGGTAGCGATCAGTGAGGGCAGCGTCGGCGTTGACGGAGACGCTATTTCGTCCCCAACCGTACTGTGCAAGCAAGTATCCATTGGCGGTCCCGAAGCTGCCGCCTGAGATCACGGCTTGGCCGTGAAGGCCGGGCCGATCCTGTTTGCTGGTGTCTACTTCGACGACGCCTCCCATCTTGCGGCCGTATTCGGCGGGAATTCCGGCAGTATAGATAGTGAGCGAGTCGACATCGTCCGCTTCCATGTCGAGGCCGGAACTCGGCGAACGATTTTCGGTGAGCGGGACACCATCGACGACGAACTGCGTCTGATATTCCGATCCACGCGGGTGCAGGGTGGCGCTGCCTTCGTAGACCCAGCCGGGCTGCGAATTGACCAGATCGGGCAGGGATCGCCCCGGAAGTGAGGTGGCGCGTCCGCTGATCGCTTGCGGTTCGATTCGATTGCTGGAGGTCGTCCGGTTCGGATCGAGCAGCGGACTCTCCGCGGTCACATTCACGGCGGTGCTGATGGCAGCAATGCTCAGCTTGACCAGGTATTCAGTGGGCAGCGCGGAGCGAATCTCGATAATGCCGCTGAACGGGGAGAATCCCCCGCATTCGACCCTCAGCCGATACGGGCCGAAGGGAAGATTGCGGGCGGCAATAGAGCCGGCATCACCGGTCGTGAGGCTGCGGTGCAGTTGCGCCGCTTCACTCGACAGGGTGATTGAGGCTTTCACGCCCAGGCCGTGAGGATCGACGACTTTGACGCGGAGTTCTCCCGCATTGCTCTGCGCGAAGAGCGGGAGAGCAAGCAGAACCGTTCCGAGGTGAAGCAGCCAGCGCAAGATGTTGGATCAGAGAAATCATCATGATACCAGCCAAACGCACAAGGACTGGATTACGGCCAACTCGAGTAGAAGTGTTCCTTTCTTGAGTTTTTACAAATTGCTGACACTTTCATGACAAAGTTAGACGGAAGGTAGGGCAGTTTTAATCAGATCCTTTGGGGCGGCGGACATTCGGGCCGCCCGCGAGTCAGGATCGCAGGCTTCAAGCCTTCCATCACCGGGAGGGCATGGGGAAAAACTGGCGCTCGCACCGCAGGGGGTACGGGCGCCGTTTTGTGTTCTGCGCGTCCGCCGATGCCTGCAGGTGCTTGCCTAAACACTGCATCCACGTCGCTTTGGCCTTCTGCATCCATTTCAACTGTTACAATTTTGTTGATCGGTCAAGACAGCAGATTCCTCCTTGCCTCCGGCATCGCTACTGTGTGGAGGGGTAGCGTCGTTGGCTGAACGCTTCGGACAAAATCAAGCCCATGAAATGCCCTTTTTGCGGATTTGCGAATGACAAGGTGGTGGACTCGCGCGAGAGCAAGGAAGCGGAATCCATCCGCCGCAGGCGCGAGTGTTTGAAGTGCGGCAAGCGCTTCACCACCTACGAGCGCATCGATGAAATCCCCTACATGGTAGTAAAAAAAGACGGGCGGCGGGAGAAGTTTGACCGCCAGAAAGTTCTCAACGGATTGCTGCGAGCATGCGAAAAACGTCCGGTACCGATCAGCAAACTGGAGCAGATCGTGAACGAATCCGAGTCGTTCGTGATGGAGTCGGCCGAGCGCGAGCGCAAGACCAGCGAGTTGGGCGAATTAATCATGAACCGCCTGCGTCGCTACGACAAGGTGGCCTACGTGCGCTTCGCGTCCGTCTATCTCGATTTCAAGGACGTCAAAGAGTTCATGAATGAGTTGAAGGATCTCGTCAAGGTGAAGACTCCATAAGAGTTAACCACCCGGCCGATCACTATTCACTGGTGAGGACAAGACGTTCATGAGTCATAGAGTAACTCTGATTCCCGGAGACGGCATCGGGCCCGAAGTCACGAAGGCTACCGTGCGCATCCTGGAAGCGACCGGGTTGAAGTTTGAGTGGGAGACCTTCGCAGTCGGTGCGGAGGCCTACGAGAAATCGGGCGAGTACATCCCGAAGGATTTGATTGAGTCGCTCGAGCGCACGCGCGTTGGCTTGAAGGGTCCAGTGACCACGCCTGTGGGCGGAGGCTTCCCCAGCATCAACGTCGCGCTGCGCAAGAAGTTCGAACTGTATGCCAACTTCCGGCCCATCCGCAATTTACCGCACATTCCAACGCGGTATCCGGACGTTGATCTGATTATCGTACGCGAGAACACCGAGGGGCTCTACTCAGGTCTGGAGCACGAAGTAGTGCCGGGGGTGGTGGAGAGTCTGAAGATCATCACCGAGAAGGCATCGACGCGAATTGCGCGGTTCGCGTTCGAGTACGCGCGCAAGAATCAGCGGAAAAAAATCCACGCCATCCACAAGGCGAACATCATGAAGTTGTCGGACGGCCTGTTTTTACGCTGCTCCCGAAACGTGGCCAAGGAATATCCGGAGATTGTCTACGGCGAACACATTGTGGACAACACTTGCATGCAACTGGTAATGAATCCCTATCAGTACGACATGCTGGTGATGGAAAACCTGTACGGGGACATCCTCTCGGATTTATGTGCGGCCTTTGTGGGCGGCCTGGGATTTGTGCCCAGCGCAAACCTCGGCGATGAGTGCGCGATTTTTGAAGCTGTCCATGGTTCGGCGCCCGATATCGCGGGGAAGAATCTGGCCAACCCCACGGCGCTGCTGCGCTCGGCGCTTCTGATGGTGCGCCATCTCGGGGAGCACGAGGCCTCCACGCAAATTCGCAATGCGCTGGAGCGAGTGTATCGTCATCCGGAGAAGTTGACCCGCGACATTGGCGGCCAGGCGGGAACTTCGGAGTTTGCCGACGCCGTCATTGAAGAAATGTCCACGGTAGTGCCCGCCTAATCAAAGCTTCGTCCGGCCAACCAGCTTTTGCAATTCCGCCATTGACTCGCACGCTCGGTTCGGGGTACATTCCTCCGTTCTGGGGATTCTGGGGAAAATGACGCGCACAGCACGGCGTGTGGGGATAGTTCTCTTTCAGCTCGGTGGACCCGACACGCTGGAAGCGATCGAACCTTTTCTGTACAACCTGTTCTGCGACCCCGACATCATTGACTTCCCTTTTGCCCGCATCGGGCGCAAACCCCTCGCCAAACTCATCTCGACCACGCGCGCACGCAAGGTACAGCACCACTACGCCACCATCGGCGGAGGTTCGCCCATCCGCCGGCATACGGAACGCCAGGCGCGGGCGCTGGAGACCGAACTGCGGAACCAGGGACTCGATGCCCACTGCTTTGTCGCTATGCGGTACTGGCACCCGTTTACCCATGAAGCGATCGACCAACTGCGGGCCTCCCAGTGTGATGAGGTGGTGCTCCTGCCGTTGTACCCGCAGTATTCGTCCACGACCACGGGCTCGAGTCTGAACGAATGGCGGCGCCTGTTCCCCAATGACGTCCCGGTCCATTGCGTCGAGACTTTCTATCGTAATACGATGTATTTGGATGCCGTCGTAGAAAAGGTGAACGCGGCCCTGTCGCGCTTCCCCGAACCCGAGCGGCCGGAGATTGTTTTCAGCGCGCACAGCATACCCATGTCAGTCATTGAGAAGGGCGATCCCTACCGGCGTCAGATCGAAGATACCGTGCGGCTTCTGATCGAACGCGGCGGGTGGCGCAACCCGCACCGGCTTTGTTACCAGAGCAAGGTGGGAGCCAGCCGCTGGCTGCAGCCGTCCCTGCACCAAACCCTGCGCCAGTTGGCGGCCGAGCAGGTGCGCGAAATGTGCGTAGTGCCGGTGGCGTTCGTTTCCGATCACGTGGAGACGCTCGGAGAGATTGATCATGAGGCGCGCGATGAGGCGCGCCGGCTTGGCATTACGCGCTTTGAAATGAGTGCCGGCCTGAATGATTCTCCAAAATTCATAGAGGCCCTGGGGCAGATCGTGCACGAGGCTCTGGGTCAGGCAGTTCATGCATTGATTCCGATTGGCAGTGCTGGGAGGACGTTGACGGCGCCGGACTATGCGGCGGCCGCTGGTTTGGATTAGGGCACAGGTCATCTAGTCACAGGAGGAGTTCATGGCGGAGCCGGAGACCGGGAAGGTCAATCCGAATCCCGAAGCGGCGAAACCCGCAGCCGCAGCAACGCAGGATGCCACAAAGTATGTGGGCACTCCGGCGGTGGGAACCTCGAAAGCGGCGGCAGCCGCTGGCGTGGCCGGGACTGCTCCGTCTACGGAGATCGACCGCCACCGTCGTCGCTTCGTGTGGACCATGGTGACCGGGTTTTTGATGGCGTGGTTCCTGGCGTTCTTCCGCTTCTTCCTGCCGCGCACTCTGTTTGAACCCAACTCCGTGTTCAAGATCGGCTATCCGTCGGAATTCGCGCTCGGCGTCGATACCAAGTTCCAGCAGAAATTCCGCATCTGGGTGGATCGCACGCCCGACCGCCTGTTCGTGATCTACGCGCGGTGCACGCATCTGGGATGCACCCCGGATTGGAAGCCCAGCGAAAACAAATTTAAGTGTCCCTGCCACGGCAGCGGCTACGACAGTGAAGGGATCAACTTTGAAGGGCCCGCACCGCGACCGATGGACCGGGCGCATATCGAACTCGCGCCCGACGGGCAGGTTCTGGTGGATACGTCGAAGCTGTACTCATGGCCAAAGGGACAGCCCAGCAAATTTAATGATCCGGGAGCATTTTTGACCGGTGTGTAGGCCGGGGGCGAGACGCCCTCGCGACAGCCGGCGGGACGCCGGCGCTACGGAAGTTCAGGACTCATATGGCTGACGAAAACAATCCGAACGGCACGAACGGCAATAACGGAAAGACCGGCAAAGTGGGGCTCGTGGAGCGGGTCACGACCGGCGTGAAAGAGGACATTCAAGCCCTCAAGACCGACATCCCCACCAAGGCGAAGGAACAGATCGAGGGACTGAAAGACCCGACGAAAACCCAGGTCTACACCTCGATCTTCCGTCACAAGCGCGACGACACGCCGCGGAACCGGGCGCTGGGCGTGCTCTCGAACGTGTTCCTGCATTTGCATCCCGCCAAGATCAATCGCGACGCCGTACGCTACAGCTACACCTGGGGCATGGGCGGGATCACCTTCTACCTGTTCATCATCCTCACCTACACCGGCGTGCTGTTGATGTTCTATTACCACCCGAGCAAGGTCCAGGCATTTCGCGACGTGCTCTATCTGGAACACGATGTGCCCTTCGGAAAGATCCTGCGCAACATGCACCGCTGGGCCGCTCACCTGATGGTGATTGGCGTGTGGCTGCACATGTTCCGCGTCTTCCTGACCGGTTCCTACAAGAAGCCGCGAGAATTCAACTGGAATATCGGCGTGCTGCTGCTGGTATTCACGTTGCTGCTGTCGTTCACGGGATATTTGTTGCCCGACGATCAACTCGGTTTCTGGGCGGTCACCGTGGGAACGAACATGGCGCGCGCGACGCCGCTGCTAGGACATGAGGGCCCGTTCGGGTCAATGCTCGGCATGACGCCCTACAACGACGTGCGCTTCGGGTTGCTCGGCGGATCGATCGTGGACGCCAATGCTCTGCTGCGCTCCTATATCTGGCATTGCATCGGGATTCCGATTGTGGCGTCCGTGCTGATGATTGTGCACTTCTGGCGCGTGCGCAAGGACGGCGGAATTTCAGGTCCGGCTCCGGTGATGCTCGAAGCCGAAGCGGACAAGCCACGCAGGGGGCCGAAAGCGGCGGGAGAGTAAGAAGATTTGTAAGGGGACAGCCGCCCTCGGCTGTCCGCTGGGCGAAGCCCGGCAATGCTGGGGTAGAAGAAGAAAGAGTCGAGCTGCGCTCGACGGACAGCCGAGGGCGGCTGTCCCCACATGGTTGTTGGAGAAATTATGGACTGGCGACAACTCTGGGAGATTTGCTCGGCGCCCGACAACGTGCCGATCGTGGGCTTGATCCCGCTGCTGGCCTTCTACATTTATCTGGCAGTGAAACAGGCGCGCGCCAACGATCAATTAATCGAGCAACTCGAGGCCGATCCCGCGATGGCCAAAACCCACCATCGCAAGACCTGGCCCTTCAAACCCGGCTGGCAGAAGGAAGTCCACGTCTGGCCATTTCTGCTGCGCATTGAATTCCTCGCCGCCATTATCATCACGATCATCCTGATGGTCTGGTCGATCACCCTGAACGCCCCGCTCGAAGAGCCTGCGAATCCTAACCTGACCATGAATCCTGCAAAAGCTCCGTGGTATTTCCTCGGACTGCAGGAGATGCTCGTCTACTTCGATCCCTGGATCGCGGGCGTTGTCATGCCGACCATGATCATCATCGGCCTGATGGTCATTCCCTACATCGACACCAATCCTCTAGGCAGCGGCTATTACACCTGGAAGCAGCGCAAGTTTTCCATCTCGACGTTTCTTTTCGGCTTCATCATTCTGTGGGTCGCGATGATCATTATCGGAACGTTTATTCGCGGTCCTGGCTGGCAATGGTTCTGGCCGGGGCAAACGTGGGATCACAACCGTCTGATCTACGAGGTGAACCGCGATCTGCCCGATCTGTTCGGTCTCACCTCCAACATCGCAAAAGCAGTCTTTGGCGCCATCGTGGTCGGCGGCTATTACCTGCTGGGCGGCGCGCTGGTGTATTCGCTGTTCCGGCGGCGCATGGGGAAAGATTTCCAGCGCATGAGCCTGCTGCAGTTTTCCATCATGCAGTTTTTGCTGCTGACCATGGTTGCGTTACCTCTGAAGATGGCTCTGCGTCTTTTGTGGCACATCAAGTATGTATGGATTACGCCGTGGTTTAACGTGTAAAGAGATTGCAGATTGCAGATTTTCGATTGCAGATTGCCAGGACGCCGACCGGTCTAACTGCACGGTGTTAGGTTTCAATCTGAAATCTGAAATCTAGAATCTGAAATTCGTTCGACATCAAGAGGGATAATCTGGTGCCTGAAAAACCGATTCCCGAGCAGGATCCGATAACCGGCAAATCGTACGCCATCCATTATTTGATCGCGACGGTGATTCTGATTGGCACGCTGTTCTGGGCACTATACGACGAGGCCTGGGGACAGCGGCCCTGGAAGGCCTTTCAGGATCAATGGAAGGATCGCTACAGCGCCTTCCTGAACACCGCGAAGTCGACGTCAGCCAAGTCCGAGCAATCGGTCGAGGACGATCCGCAATACGCCGCTCTGAAGCAGGCTTACGACCAGGCTTATCAGAACTCAAAAGCACAAGGCGAACAAGCTCGGAAGAATCTCGACGACGCCAGCGCGCGACTGCTCGCGGTGCAGAGCGTCTTCACCGACCGCCGTGCCTACGTAAACGCCTTGACCTACGAGTGGGAAACCAGCACCAGTGCATCGGCAAAAGCTAGCAAGCAGAAAGACATCGACTCCTACAAAGCCGAGCAGGCCACGGTCGAGTTCCCCGACGGCACCAAGAAAAAGTTCACCTTCCCCCAACTGGAGGAGACCTACAACGAAATCCGCGACGAGCGCACTAAGCTGAGCCTCGAACTCGGCGACGTGCTGAAGCCGGTGACCGCGGCCAAAGCCAAGATGGATGACTACATCTCGGACCACATGGTGGACCTGACGCCGCAGCAGATTCAGGGCCTGAAACGAAGAGCGTCGGAATGGGATCCGGCCATTGTTCAGATCAATGTTGCCGACGCCAACATCGTGGACCGCTGCGAGTCCTGCCACATGAACACGCGCGAGCCCCTGAAAATCACCGCTGCCGCGATGATGGCAAAAGGCGAGAAGCAGCCGGATGAATACGCCAAAGCGTTCGCCAGCCATACCGAGCCGGAGTTGCTGCAGATTCACGATCCCGAAAAGTTTGGCTGTTCGCCCTGTCACCAAGGCAATGGCCGCGCCACCACCAGCATCGAGAAGGCTCACGGCAACTATGAGCACTGGCTCTGGCCGCTTTATCCCAAAGAGAATTCCGAAGCAGGCTGCCAGAGCTGCCACTCTGCCGACATGGTGCTGGCCAGCGGCGACGTGCAGTGGCAAACCATCAACGATGGCAAGGATTTGTTCCGCCAACGTGGCTGCATGGGCTGCCATCGCTATGAGGGTTATGACAAGGAGCCCGAAGATCTGAACTCGGTCGGGCAACAGATCAAGCAGATCGAAACGCAGAAGAAAGAGAACGTGAAGAATACGGCGGATTTGATGAAGCAGGCCGATGCCGCCGCGTCCAACGACGAAGCCAACACCTTGAACGGCAAAGCCGTCGATCTAAGAGTAGCCAATAGCAAGCTCGACGCGCGTCTGCAGCAGCTCGACTTCCATTCGCACAGCCTGATGCAGGATCAGAAAAAGGTCGGCCCGAACCTGAAAGATGCGCGCCTGAAACTGAACAGGAATTGGATTCCGGTGTGGCTGAAGAAGCCCTCCGATTTCCGGCCCACCACCAAGATGCCGAACTTCCGCCTGACCGACCATCAGATTCAGGCTATCTCGGCCTACATCTGGCAATCCGGCTTCACCGACGAACTGCCCAAGCACAAACCCGGAAACGCCGCTCACGGCAAAGAATTGTTTGAAACGCGTGGATGTCTGGCGTGCCACTCGATGGGCGAAGGCGATCAGATGCAGGGCGGAACCTTCGCTGCCAACCTGACTCGCGTGGGCGAGAAGGCCAATTACGACTACCTCGTGCGCTGGATTCACAACGCCCGCCAGCGAACACGACCCTACTGCCCGTACGAGAAAAAGGATATCGGCCCCGAGGACTACGCGAAGAAGAACCTGCCCTACGTATTCGACCTGGATCACAGCAAGTGCCCGAACGACGGACACGAACTGCAAGTGCAAAACATGACTGTGATGCCGAGCCTGCGCCTCAGTCCCGAAGACGCAGAAGACATCGCCACCTATCTGATGACGCAGAAGAAGCAGGAACCGTCGTCCTACGCGGATGCCTCGTTCATGGATGACCCGGCCCTGAAAGAAGAAGGTAAGAAATGGGTTCGGTTCTATGGCTGCGGCGGGTGCCATGAAATTTCCGGCATGGAAGAGGAAGGACGCATCGGCACGGAACTGACCTATGAAGGCAGCAAGCCCATCGAGCGTCTGGATTTCGCACTGTTCACAGAAGCCTCGCAGCGCGGCGGCAAGGACGCGGAGCCAATCAAGGACAAGGAAGACCTGGCGCGCCTGCCCGACGGTCCGGCGAAAGAACCCTGGTACGACCACAAGGGATTTTTTGAGCACAAACTCGCCGAGCCCAACATCTACGATCAAGGCAAAGTGAAGACCGAAACCGAAGCCATGCGCATGCCGAACCTGCACCTGACCAAAGATCAGGTGCTCGATCTCACAACCTTCCTGCTCGGCAGTCAGGAAACTTCCCTGCCCCAGAGTTATCAGTACAAGCCGGGCGATGCGCGGCATGATATTCAGGAAGGCTGGTGGATCGTCAAGAAGTACAACTGCATGGGATGCCACCAGTTCATTCCCGGCCAGCGCACGATTTTGATGGGGCTGAAACAGTATCAGGATGCGCAGGAGCAATTGCCCCCAAAGTTGCTGACGGAAGGCGCGCGCGTCGATCCCGAATGGCTGCGGAAGTTCCTGTCCAACCCGGCATTGAGCACCACGGATACGAACCGGAACGGCGTGCGGCCATACTTGAAAGTTCGCATGCCGACGTTCTCGTTTTCGGACAATGAGCTAAGAAAACTGGTGCGTTTTTTCGAAGCCTTGTCGCAGCAACCGCTCCCCTACATTCCCGAGGAGGTGCCGACGCTCACGGCCAAAGAATCGGACATGGCCCGCAGCCTGTTCTCGAGCACCGCGGCGCCCTGCCTGAAGTGCCACGCCACGGGCGATCCCACGCACGACAAAATCGCGACCGCACCGAACTTCCTGCTGGCGAAAGAACGGTTGAAGCCGGACTGGGTGGAGCGCTGGATTACCGATCCGCAGGCGGTCAGCCCCGGCACGTCGATGCCGTCGGGCTTATTCAAACAGCAGAACAATCAGTGGGTCTTTGCCGGGCCCACCCCTCCCACATTCAACGGGTTTGCCGGAGATCACCGCAAGCTGTTGACCGATTACATCTTCCAGTTGACTCCGGAAGAACAGAAACGGGTGGCGTCGTCGATGCCGCGAGCAAAAGCCGCCGTGCAACCCTCCAGCAACCGCAAGCAGGCTGCCGTACAGTCGCACCATGCGGCGAGCGGAGGTTCGCGGTAGAATGTGCAGTTTGGCAACAGGCTTTACATTTTGCTGGAAGATATCTCATAAATGGCTTTGGGAAGGGCACGGCTTCAGCCGTGCCACTCGGAGTCGCAAATGATCCGGGCTTTAGCCCCTGAGGGACTCGCAGTTCACTCCTTCGGTTCATTATCAGATGGCTTCTAGCTATCCATGGCGTGGGCGAGGACGCCCACGCCACAGCCGGCGGAACGCCGGTGCTACATTTCCCAAAAGAAAGGGCGACATCATGAATAAGAAGACAGGTTGGGCAACAATGGCGGTCGGCACGCTGGCTCTGTGCGGCCTGCTGACACTGGCGGCTTGCAACAAGAAAGAAAATACGGAGCAGTCGAACAACAGTTCTGCGGAATCGGCGGCTCCGGCAGCCACGCCGATCGATCCTGCTACCGTAGCCACCGTCAGCGGCACAGTAAAGTTTGACGGAACAGCTCCCAAGGCTTCCAAGATCGACATGAGCCAGGACCCAGGCTGCAAGGGCGCGAACGAAGCCGAGAATGTCGTCGTCTCGGGCGGCGATCTCGCGAACGTCTTCGTCTACGTCAAGGAAGGGCTGGGAAGCCGCACATTCGATATGCCCAAGGATCCCGTGGTCCTCGATCAGCAGGGCTGCCGTTATCACCCGCATGTTCTGGGCGTGATGGCAGGCCAGACCGTACAGATTAAGAACGACGATCCGACCACCCACAACATCCATCCCACTCCCAAGGACAACCGGGAGTGGAACGAGTCGCAGCCGCCGTCTTCGCCAGCGATCGAAAAGAATTTCGCGCGCGAGGAAATCATGCTGCCCGTGAAATGCAACCAGCACCCGTGGATGAAGATGTATATCAATGTGGTGAAGAGCCCGTTCTTCGCCGTCACCAGCAAAGATGGAAAGTATGAGATCAAGGGCCTGCCTCCGGGCGACTACACCATCGCTTTTGTCCAGGAGAAGCTCGGCGAGCAGGACCAGAAGGTGACGGTTGCTCCGAAAGAGACAAAGACCGTAGACCAGAGCTTCAAAGCCGCCGGCGAGTAGCCGGCTTTGGTTTGATAGAATACCGGGTTGGACAGGGCAGGTTGCTCTCACTGTGCAACCTGCTCTGCCCTCTGAAAACCAGAGTCGGCGTGAGTTCCCGTCTCTGTGAACCTCCCGACCCAAGGGGCACTACTCTGAAAGCCATCGCGGCATCTTACAATCGCGGGCATCATCGGCTCGCTGTCGTCCTTGCCTGCTGGACTTTTCTTCTGATCATTGCGGGCGCTCTAGTCACCAGCAACGACGCCGGACTCTCGGTGCCGGACTGGCCGACCTCATTCGGTTCCTGGTACAAAATTCCGAAGCTCGTGGGCGGCGTGAAATTCGAGCACACCCACCGCATGATCGCGCAGGGAGCGGGGCTGCTGACAATCATCCTCGCAGTCTGGACCTGGCGCGTGGAAAAACGGCGCTGGTTGCGGGTTTTGGCCGTTTCCGCTCTGGGAACGGTGATTGCCCAGGGGATTTTGGGCGGGATTACGGTTCTGTTTTACTTGCCCCCGGCGGTGTCGTCAGCGCACGCCGCGCTGGCACAAACATTTTTCTGCATTGTCGCGGCGGTGGCAGTTTTCACGGGCAGGAAGTGGATAGAAGAGCAGCCTCCAGTGGAGTTCGACCAGCGGCGTCCCAGCTTGTTCACATTAACGCTCCTTTCCATTTTCGTGCTGTACGTACAGTTGATTCTCGGGGCTATGTTCCGTCACCACGGTTTGAGTTGGTGGCCACACGTCGTGCACGCTGTCGTGGTGTCGTTCGTGTTGGCATGGACGGCGGTACGGGCACTTACGGTCTATTCGCAGATCGAGGCCATTCGTCGCCCGGCGATTCTGATGCTCTCGCTGGTCATTGCCCAGTTGTGCCTTGGCTTTACTGCCTTTCTGACGCGCGTGTCGTGGGGTAGAGACGCGGTGCAGCCCGAGCTTCCCATGGTGATGTCGACGGTGGCACACGTTGCGGTCGGAGCTCTTTTGCTCGCGACCACCGTGATCCTGGCCATTCAGGTGTGGAGGCATGTTCCGGTCGCCTTCGAAGAAAGATTGCCGGAAGCGCAACGGGATCCCTCGGCCGCGTGAACATGTGGGGACAGCCGCCCTCGGCTGTCCGTCGAGCGCAGCTCGACAGCCGTGTCCGTCAGCACCGGCAAACTGGGACACTACCGCCTGTTCTGACATTCGACGAGATGTCGTAAACTGGTTACAGTCTCTGGGGTTTTCTTTTGGTCTCGAAAGTTTCTGCACTCGCCGATGCCGGTCCCAAATCTGAGCACACCGCCGTGCCCGTAATTTCCGTAGAAAACCTGGTCCATCGTTACGAGAACCGCACGGCGTTGAACGGTGTCTCATTCGATGTCCGGCCGGCAGAGTTGTTCGGTCTGCTCGGTCCGAATGGCAGCGGCAAAACAACGCTCTTCCGCATCCTCTCGACGTTGATGATCCCGACCGCAGGCCGCGCCGTCGTTATGGGATGCGATGCGGCACAGGATGCCGCGAGTCTCCGCCGGCAGATTGGCGTGGTGTTTCAGGCGCAAAGTGTCGACGGTAAGCTCACCGCCTACGAGAACCTGTGGCACCAGGGACACCTCTACGGCCTGCGCGGAGCCGCGCTGAAAAAGCGGGTGGGAGAAATCCTGACTCGCGTCGGTCTGGCCGACCGCGCCAAGGAACGCGTGGAGACATTTTCCGGCGGAATGCAACGTCGCATCGAACTGGCGAAGGGATTGTTGCATCATCCCGGAGTTTTGTTGCTTGATGAACCCACGACGGGACTCGATCCAGGCGCACGCCGCGACTTATGGCAGTATCTGCAGATGCTGCGCGATGAAGAGCATGTCTCCGTGCTGGTAACGACGCACCTGATGGAAGAAGCCGAACGCTGCGACCGCCTGGCCATCCTGAACGAAGGAAATCTGGTCGCTTTGGGCACGCCCACAGAACTGAAAAGCGAAATCGGCGGCGACATCGTCATGCTGGATGCCGCGCACGACGCTGCCTTGCTCGCCGAACACATCCGTGCGCGTTTCCCCGTGGAAACCACGGTACTCGGTAACCAGGTGCGCATCGAGCGCGAAGGCGGCCACCGCTTCGTTCCAGACGTGGTCGAAGCCTTCCCCGGCGAGATTCAGGCGATTTCCGTAAGCAAACCCGCGCTGGAAGATGTGTTCATCCACCGCACCGGACACAAGTTCTGGAGCGAAGAGCGCGAAACAAGTTCTGAACCAAAAAAGAAAAAGAGGAGGTAGCTTGCGTCCAATAATCCTGGTGCTTTCTCTGCTGCTCGGCGTGGTGTCGCTGGCAGGCGTGGTGTGGATTTTCGCGAGTGGGATGATCGTGCTCTCGCCATTTTCAATCACGATCGACGGCCTTTTCATGACCCTCATCCTGCTGACGCTTTCGGCATGTTTCCTGCTGAACGCGTATTGGGAAATGCGCGACCGCGGGCTGATTGGCAAGAAGAAAACGGCGCCCGCTAAAACTCCCGCGCCGAAGGCAAGTTAGATGAAAGCGAGATAAGCATGGCGACCCAGGCAACAACTCTAGCGCGGCCCGTGGGCAGGTCGGCATCGGCAGGCGTAATGCTGCCGGCATTCACTCTCTGGTGGCGCGAAATCGTGCGCTTTTATCGTCAACCTACCCGCGTAGTCGGTGTGCTGGCCTCGCCCTTAGTGTTCTGGCTGGTCATCGGCTCCGGATTCGGAACCTCGTTTCGCTCCGGCGGCGGACCCGGCCAGCAGCATTACCTGGATTATTTTTATCCCGGCGCGCTGATCATGATCGTGCTCTTCACTTCCATCTTCACCATGATGTCGGTGATCGAAGACCGCAAGGAAGGCTTTCTGCTTTCCGTGCTGGTCGCGCCCGTGCCGCGCACCGCGATCGTGCTCGGCAAGGTGATGGGCGGCACGACTCTTTCCGCAGTCCAGGGCATGATCTTTCTGATCTTCGCGCCGTTCGCTGGCGTGCATCTGCAACTGTTGCCGGTGCTCTTGGTCGCAGTGGTGGTGTTCCTGGTTTCGTTTTCCCTGACCGCACTCGGCTTCGCCATCGCCTGGCCCATGGATTCCTCGCAGGCCTTCCACGGGATCGTGAACCTGTTTCTGATTCCGCTCTGGCTGCTGTCTGGCGCACTGTTCCCGCTCGCGGGCGCCTCGGGATGGATTCGGGTCATCATGCGTCTGAATCCGCTCACCTACGGAGTGGAGGCCCTGCGCGGCCTTCTTTACCCGGGTGCGCAGACCAGTTTTCCGCTGCCCACGGCAATGGCAACGCTGGCTCTGTTTTCGCTGGTCATGTTCGGACTGGCGTTGCTGATGGCAAACCGCAGGAGTACGAGGCCCGCCGCGTGATCGCCCAACAATACGCCTTCTTCCCTGCTCTAAACGCCACCCTGAACGGCACCAGCGCCGCGCTGCTGCTCACCGGACGCGTCCTGATTGCGCGCGGCCGCATCGCCGCCCATCGTGCTTGCATGATTGCCGCCGTGATCGCGTCGGCCCTGTTTCTGGGATGCTATCTTTTCTTCCACTTCGAAGTCGGCAACATTCGATTTCTAGGCGAGGGCTGGGCGCGGCCAGTTTATTTTACGATCCTGATTTCACATGTCACGCTGGCCGTCGTCATTGTTCCTTTGGCAATTATCACGCTGAGTCGCGGGCTGAAGGGACGCTACGACAAGCACCGCGCCATCGCCCGCTGGACCTGGCCTCTATGGATGTATGTTTCCGTCACAGGAGTCATCGTATACTTCATGCTCTACCAATGGTTCCCGCACAGCTAGCTGTTGTGGAAGAGCGGCCCCTTGGGGCCGCGCGTTATTGCGGAAGAGCGCCCCTTAGGGGCGCGTACGATTTGTTAAATTGGGAAGGGCACGGCTTGAAGCCGTGCCGCAACGGGCGCGCAGCGACTGGGGCTTTAGCCCCTGAGGTCCGCTTACATCACCACGCGAATCGCGATGTCCACACTGAAGCTAAAGATCGATGTCTCCGGAACCATCGGCGATGCCGCGTGGCGCCAGATCCACCAGTACGATCAGATTCAAAGCGCGGACTTCGGTCCGCAGTTCGGCAGCGGCGGCCGTTGCAACCATCCGCCCGACGCTCCTCACGCCAAAGGCGAGTGGATCGGCGCCGAAATCCGCCTGCAGACGCCGCTCTTGGCGCAATACGCCATGTCGCACTATCTGGAGCAGGAACGCGTGCTCGATGCGGATGTGGAGTAGGCGCATTCTGTTATAGTTCGTTCCCAAGATTCCATGCACAATCCCCCACCAGCCTCTCCGTCGGAATTAAATCCGGACAACTCTGCCGTACCAGAGCCGAAGCCCAAGCGTGGCATGTCGCGCACCCAGAAGATTCTGTTCTTCGCCACCGGCTGGCTGATCGTCCTCATGCCCTTTCTGTTCTGGTGGAACACGTGGTTTGGGCGCCATCTTTCCGACCAGCAATTGAGCGAATATCTTCACGACGACAAGAAGCCGCGGCACATCCAGCATGCGCTGGTACAGATGGGCGAGCGCATGGGTGAGCAGGATAAGACGGGACAAGAAAAGACGCGGCGCGATAACGCAGGACACGATGCTGCCGTAAAGCAGTGGTATCCAGACCTGATGCGCCTGGCGAACGACCCGGTTGAAGAGGTACGCAACACCGACGCCTGGGTCATGGGCCAGGACACGTCAGGCGCGGGCTTTCACGAAACGCTGCTGAAGATGCTCGCGGATTCTTCCCCCATGGTGCGCGGTAATGCAGCGCTGTCGCTGGTGCGCTTCGGCGATGCCACCGGCCGTCCGCAAATTGTCGCTTTGCTGCAACCCGCCCAGATCACTGCGCCCGTAACCGGTCACGTCGTCGATGCGGACCGCCCCGGCACGCCCGTCCATCAAGGAGGATTGCTCGCAAAGCTGGCGACTCCAGGCGCTTCAGTCCCGATCGAAGTCCGCTCGCCGATTCCCGGACGGATTCGTTCGGTTTCGCAACCCGGCGCAAGCGTAGTCGCCGGCTCCGAAATAGCCGTGGTCGATCCGGGCACGGAGCAAGCGTGGGAAGCCCTCCGGGCACTGTACCTGGTGGGGCAGATGGACGATCTGCCGGCGATTCGTCCCTACGAACGGGACTTGCCGGACATTCCCGATCACGTGCGCCAGCAGGCGCTGGAAACGGAGAAGGCGATCCGAACCCGAGCGGGAGTGAATTAATCTTCGAGCGCTTGAAGATTGCAGATTGCAGATTTAAGGCACAAAGTCTCGATCTTCAATCTTCAATCTGAAATCTTCAATCTGAAATCAAACATCTACCCGGCCCAATCGAACACGATCATGACGCAGAGACTTGGCTACGTCGCTCTGGTGGTTCGGGAATACGACGAGGCTATCGCATTCTTCACTCAAGCGCTGAGATTCCAGTTAATCGAGGACACAGACCTCGGCAACGGCAAGCGCTGGGTGCTGGTAAGACCGCCGGGATCGATCGGAACAGACCTGCTGCTAGCCAGGGCAGTGAACCCCGAGCAGGCCAGCCGCATTGGCAACCAGACCGGCGGACGCGTCTTCCTGTTTCTACACACTGACAATTTCTGGCAAGACTATCGGGAGATGACCGCAAAAGGCGTGAAATTCCGGGAGGCGCCCCGCGAGGAATCGTACGGAACGGTAGCCGTGTTTGAAGACCTCTACGGCAACAAGTGGGACCTGCTGCAACTGAGAGCTGACAGCTGATAGCCTGACAGCGAATTTCTAAATCGCCATCGGCCCAACTTCTTTTTCCACCTCAGCCGTATCCACCATGGCGATAGCATCCCAGGGGCAGCCGTCGAGGAAGCATCCGTCAGGCCCCTTGCTCAGGCATTTCTTGCACCCGATGCAGAGGATCGGATCGATCGCGATCCGCCCGAACGGCGGGTTGTCCTCATCGGGCACCCAGAACATGCAATCTTCGACCGGGCAGTATTCCACGCAGGCCGGCGAACCCGCGCATCCGGTGCAGCATTCGGTAATGACCGCCAGTTCCTTCGGCTTCTTCTTGCGCGGGGTGGCGAGGCCTTTCGATTTCGGTTCAAACTTGAGCTCGTCGGGAACCATGCCGACGGCTTTGGTGGCGCCGGGTGCAGGAGGCATGCCCGAATTATAACCTGACCCACGCTCGTTATGAATCCCACTTCCGCCCGAGTATTAGCTTCGATATCTGGCTAGGCCCGGCCCAAAATGATACTCCGGGCCGGAGTTTGTGACAGTCCCCACGATCTCCACCGGGTTCATTCTGTTATAGTGAACCCCTGCAAAGGAGCACCGACATGGCAGGAAGAAGTGTCAACAAAGTCATTCTTCTCGGAAATTTGGGCAAGGATCCCGAAGTGAAGTACACCCCCAGCGGCACGCCCGTCGCCAAGTTCAGTCTGGCCACCAACGACCGCTTCAAGGACAAGGACGGCAACTGGCAGGACCGCACCGAATGGCATAACGTGACCGCGTGGGCGCGAACCGCTGAAATTGCCGGCGAGTACTTGAAAAAGGGCAGCAAAGTCTACATCGAGGGCAGCCTGCGAACCCACTCCTGGGATGACAAGACATCCGGCCAGAAGAAATACATGACGGAAATCATCGTCAACGATCTAGTCATGCTCAGTGGACGGGGCGAGGGTGCCGGAGGCGGCGATTTCGCCGGGAAGTCGGGCGGAGCATCCTCTTCTGCCGGCGGCGGCGGCAACAACTTCGACCAGCGCACCCCGGAGCCCGAGCCAGCCGGGGCTGGGGCTGGGCCAATCACAGACGACGATATTCCGTTCTAGGGAGTCTCCGACCGGAAGGCGTTCTTGCGCAGTCTTGGGAGCAACTCGCGCGGCGTCGCGCGGATCTGGCGTCGCCATCCCGGCCCTTATCACAGCGAGTCCGAACTCACGAGCTTCGGGCGACCCAGCTAGTCGCCGTCTCCGGCGTCAACCGATACCAATTCCAGGCTCTGCAGCAGCGGACTCGAATCCGAAACGAACTCCACGTGTCCGCACTTCGGGCAGGAGAGGATTGCGTGGCCGGCTCCGTGACTATTCGGCACCAAACTGACGCGCATGAGCTGGTAGCGCTCCAGTTTCTGCTCGCAGCGCAGGCAGCAAACCGTCTTCTGATAAGGATCGTGGGAAACACTACTACCGGCATCAACGGCTGGTTTCATACTTCCTCTTTGAGAAAAGGACCGCGAGGGAACGGTCCCAACTAGGCCGGGATTAAACTCGGCGAATTCATAAGCTTAGCACGGAAGGTTGAAGTACGACTCACGAGAGTAACTCCCCGGTGGGGTCTCAGTTCGCGCAAATATCCATGTGGGGACAGCCGCCCTCGGCTGTCCGTCGAGCGAAGCTCGACAGCCCCTGTCCATCAGAACGGCAAACTGAGACATTCTCTAACTCCCCGTTCTGCAACCATGGTTCGCTTGAAACTTGCCCCGACCAAGGTTTACTGCGGCAATCTGAAGTTCAGCGTAATTCTTGTCTGCATCGGCGCGGGCCGTCCGTTTACCCGGCGTGGCTTGAAGAGCCATTGCTTCACCGCATCGGTGGAGGCATGTGCCAGCTGCGGCGGTCCGCTGATGACCTGAACGTCCTGAACCGCACCATCCCGGCCAATGTGAACGTCCAGCACGACCGTGCCCTGGATTTGCTGCTGCCGAGCGTCTTCCGGATACACCGGTTCGACGCGGTGAAGCAGACTCCCATCAGCCGCCGCAGGAGCGGGCTCACCCACTGTTTCCGGCTCTGCGGAAGAGGCGCGCTGCAACCCGCTTCCCAGCCCCGATGACGATTCAGCCTGATTCGGCGCAGCCTCGTTCTGCGCCGGCGGCATTCGAAATATTTCTTTGCCGTTCTCGAAGACCAGCAAGGTGCCCGGCGGAGCAGATTTCTCGTTGCTTTTCGCGGAAGTGGAGGGCTGCGCAGCCACACTCGCACCCTCCTGTCTCCCCGACGTGCTCGCATCGAGGGGCGGACTGATCGCGCCAGATCCATTCACCGCTGCCGATGGCCTCGCAACCGGATGCGGGCGAACCATCGCCTTCTGCGTCTCCAGATGTCGGCCCAGCAGGAGCCCGAGCATCACCGCGCAAGCGAGAACCGCAACTCTAAGCGCCCAAGTGACGAAATCGAATCCGCGCTGGGGAGAATTCTCCGCGATCGAATCCTCCGGAATCTCTGGGATGATTTCTTGGATTTCAGGAACTGGCACGGGCTCATTCTGCGGCAGCGGTGGCAGTGGCTGATCGGCGCGGTCCAGACTGCTCAAGATACGAACCGCCAGCGCCTCTAAGGTGCGCTCATCCCGCTCTCCAAAAGCCTGCGGCAAGGACGAAAACAATTCGAACAGTCCAGCCAGCTCAGCCCCGCGGAGAAGTGGCATGACCATCACCGAACGCACCCCCAGCCGTTGCGAGGCCTCGTGGTCCACCCGCGGATCCGCCAAAACGTCGTCGCAGCGCTGCGTCCGGCGCGTTCGGATGCACTCCCCGGAAAGTCCCGAAGCGGCGTCCATCCGCGAACCCAACGCCGGCGACGTAGAACCGCTGCTGGCGCGACAGACCATTTCTCCGTCCCGCTCCAGCGCAATGGCCGCACCCGTAGCGCCGGTCGTCAGGCAGGCCTGCTCTACGACTTCGTTGAGCACGATTTCCAACGCTAGATCTGTCGAAAGTTCCGGCGACAGGCCGCCCCCGCTTTGCGCAAAGCGTGCCGCCAGCTGCGCAAAATCGGTCTCGAAACGGGCTTCGTCGGGCTGGGCGCGCAGCACTCCAGTCGCACTCAGAATAGGTTTCGATGGATCCGCTCCCGACGTCGGAGGTTGCGCCATAACCGAAGACCAGTAAAAGCCAGAATCACCGTCCGTAGCGGAGTTTCGCCCGAAAACAGCGGGTTGTCAATACGCAGGGCTGTCAATACGCTGTTCGGCGCTTTCCTCCCTTCCTCCCGCCTTCACATTGGGCTGGGGCCCCGCACCAGAATCGTCATGAGCTGCGAGTTAGCTTTTGCAGCAAAACCTGGTCAACCGAAGATCGCCGATCTCTGGCTGCGCCAGCCGCTCACGCCCTTGAGGCGAAGCCCGCCGTTCCAAATCGGCAAAAAAATGCACTCGCACCCGACTGATAGACTCTTTTCTCTCCGCTCAATGCTAGGCTTAATGCTGTTAGAATCATTGCAATCTTGAGGCGCCGTGGATGAGTTTTCCCCAGCCGTTTTCTGGATCTCCCCACGCCTCTTCGCGGAAGCATCCCCAACGAAAGATGTTTCAGATCATTCCACCACGGGAGTTTTAACATGCGGATTGCGGTTGTCGGTTCGGGATACGTAGGATTGGTGGCTGGCGCTTGTTTTGCCGACCTCGGACACGATGTCGTTCTGGTGGATAATGATCAATCCAAACTGGCGGCGCTGCGGAATGGCCAGGTACCCATCCATGAGAAATTTCTTCCCGAGCTTCTAACCCGCCACCGCGGACAGCGTCTGACGTTTTCCGACGACCTGAAGGAATCGGTCCGCCTCAGTTCGGTGATCTTTGTTGCCGTGGGCACGCCTCCGACCGAGAGCGGTGAGGCGGATCTTTCCTATGTAGAATCGGTAGCCCGCGAAATTTCCGGGGGCGTCGACGACTACAAGGTGATCGTCGAGAAAAGTACCGTTCCCGTCTATACCAGCGAGTGGGTGCGCAAGATCATCCTGCGCAGCGGTACCGACCCGGAGTTGTTCGACGTCGCGTCCAATCCCGAGTTTCTGCGCGAAGGCACCGCCGTCACCGACTTCCTGTTTCCCGATCGCATCGTAATCGGCTGTGACAGCGAGCGCTCGGCCGAAGTGTTGCGCGAAGTCTACGCTCCCCTGACCAACGGCAGTTACTACGAACGCACTGACGCTATTCCCCAACCCGACCGGGCTTCGATTCCCCCTCCGATTATCGTCACCAGCACCAAGAGCGCGGAGTTGATCAAGCACGCCTCCAACGCTTTTCTCGCCATGAAGATTTCTTTCATCAATGCCGTAGCCTCGGTCTGCGAATCCGTGGGCGCCAATGTGAATCAGGTGGTCCACGGCGTCGGCACCGATTCGCGTATCGGACCCAGGTTCCTGAACCCAGGGATTGGCTACGGCGGATCCTGCTTCCCCAAGGACGTCATGGCATTCCGCGCCGTGGCCCGCGAGTCCGGCTACGATTTCCGCCTGCTCGATGAAGTGATGCGGATTAACGAGGATCAGCGCCAGCGCTTTCTACGCAAAGTCCGCAGCGCTCTCTGGACGCTGCGCGGCAAGAACCTCGGCGTGCTCGGCCTCGCTTTCAAGGGAGGTACCGACGATATCCGCGAATCGCCCGCACTCTTTCTTGTGCAGGCGCTCTTGCAGGAGGGCTGTAAGATCACCGCCTACGATCCAGCCGCCATGGAGCGCGCCCAGGAAGTAGTCTCTTCCAACATCACCTTCGCCGACTCCGCTTACCAGGCGGCCCACGGCGCCGACGCTTTGCTCATCCTCACGGAGTGGGAGGAATTCGCCAACCTCGATCTCAACCGCCTCCGCCAGGAACTCAAGTATCCCATCGTCATTGATGGACGCAACTTGTACGATCCCGAAGTGATGGCCGCCGAAGGCTTCAGCTATTACAGCGTTGGACGCGCGTCCTCTTACCCCGACGGCGTTCCCGCTGCAGTCTTAAAGAACGGCAAGAAAGCATGAATTCAAGACGCGCGGTAGTCACCGGCGGCGCCGGCTTTCTGGGATCCCATCTCTGCGATGCTCTTCTCGCCGAAAACTGGACCGTGATTGTCGTCGACAACCTTCTCACCGGCCGCCGCGCCAACTTCGCGCACCTCAATCACGAACCCCGCTTCGAGTTCGTCGAAAAAGACATTTGCGAACCGTTTGACGTGGGCAAAGTCGATTACGTCTTCCACTTTGCCAGCCCCGCCAGCCCGGTGGACTACAGCATTCACGGCATCCCCACCCTCAAGGTCGGTTCCCTCGGCACGTTTCACGCCCTCGACCTCGCCCACAAATACGGCGCAAAGTATCTTGTCTCCTCCACCTCCGAGTGCTATGGCGACCCGCTGGAGCATCCCCAGAAGGAAACCTACTGGGGCAACGTCAATTCCATCGGCCCCCGTTCCGTCTACGACGAAGCCAAGCGCTTCACCGAATCTGTGACCATGGCCTACCACCGCTATCACAAGGTGGATACCCGCATCGTCCGCATCTTCAACACCTACGGCCCGCGCATGCAGCTCAACGACGGACGGGTCGTCCCCAATTTCATGAAGCAGGCCTTGCGCGGCGAACCCCTCACCGTCTACGGCGACGGCCATCAGACTCGCAGCTTCTGCTACGTCAGCGACGAAATCGACGGCTTCCTGCGTCTGTCGAAATCCGACGAACATCTGCCCGTGAACATCGGTAATCCCAATGAATTCACCATTCTCGAATGTGCCCGGACGGTATTGAAAGTGACGGGATCGAAGAGCCAAATTCGCTACGAGCCCTTGCCCCAGGATGACCCCAAACAGCGCTGTCCCGACATCACCAAGGCCCGCCAGTTGCTGGGATGGGAGCCAAAGATCGATCTGGAAACCGGCCTGCGCATGTCGCTGGATTACTTCAAGAAGGCCGTGGCCGAAGAAGCGGCCGTGAAATAGCATCTCAATTTGTATACCGACCAGGGAAAACCCCAGGATCGCCTCAGAATTCCGTGGAACAACGCGCCTTCCAGAACACACCAGCCATGTGGGGACAGCCGCCCCCGGCTGTCCGGGGGAGCGAAGCTCCGAGACTGCTGCCTATACCGTATACGTATATTGTTGGATTACTTATTTGTACGTACCAGAGGGCTGTGTTCCATACGGCGGATTCGGCGTCGGGACTATCGCCTATAATGCTCATTTCCGGAGTAGGCAACCGCCCTGCCAGCGACGATCGACCCAAGGTCAAGGGGAAAGGTCATCCAGCTCAAGAACGCGCGCCCTGGACCTGCCGGAGCCTTCGGCGAATTTTCAGTCACTTACACGAGGCGGCGGCGGCAAGACATCGTTCTAGTTGGAGGGGTCCGTCGTCGTCGCGACGAAGTCGGTCAACTTCTTAAGATTGGCCTGTTCTTGCTGGGTGTCCAATTCAAATGCCACGCCCATCCCGTAGCCGGGATGAGACGTCAACACCGCCCCCCGCAGCCGCAATTTCAATTCGTAAGTTCGCACGATGATCTCGACTGGCGACCCCTGCGGAAACGGCAGCGAAACTTCCAGGTAGCATCCGCCCGAACTCAAGTCAGTCAGGCAGCAACGATGGGGAACCGAAATTCCCGCGCGGTAGACTTCCGCACTTAAGCGGCATGCGTAACGGATCTGCGTGCGCCGGTTGTCGGGGTCCGTTTGCGCCGGCGCGGCCGCCTCGTGCCCGGTGTGCTTCGCCTGCTCACTTCCGTGCGTTTCCTCCGCCACCGATACCGTCGCCAACTGCGCCAACTCTTCCACCTCCACAGTGACATCGGGAAATCGCTCTCGGGAGGACTCGGCCGGCAGATTGGCGCCCAGAAAATCGGCCAGCAGGCGGCGCGAGGCTTGGGGCACGTCCACAAACTGCACTCCCGCGCGGCCCTTCCAGTCCTGCCACATTACCTGACCCGACAGGCGAATATTCGCCCCCTGACCCGGCAACCGGAACTGAAAATACACTTTGCTGACCGGAGGAAGCCTCTGCCCAAACTGCACCGACATGCCATCTTCCGCGAGATCGATCAGCGTTGCTCTCTCCCGCTCGACGTTCGCGTAATCGATCGTCGCGTGCGCATGTACCGTAGCGCGGGCCTTCTTGCGCTTTTCCTTGTGCATCACGGCGCGCGCCGCGCGCAGGCTGCTCAGTGCCCGGTCGTAAACCAGGGGCTTGTAAAGAACAAAATTCACGCCTATCGAAAACATCTCGCGGATGCTCTCCTGCCCGGGCACCACCGCTACCGCCAGCGTCGTACCGTTCACCCGCGACTGCCGGCTTTCCCGCAACAGCGAAATTATCTGAGTGTTCGACTTGCCGTCGACAATCACCACGTCAAACCGCTCTTGCGCCAGCCGTATGCCTGCGCGCACAAAGTCCGGGCAAGACTCAACCCGAATGCTGAGTTCTTCCAGAACCCGTTGCAGCAATTCGGCCGATGCCTCGTCCACGCACACTAACAGGGCGGATAAAGTCATATCTGCCAACATCCTAAAGTTCTGCCCGTTCCCCTCACAAGTTACTAGGGTCACGGTAAAACGCGTGCCCCACGGCTTCCCGGCCCTTAACTGGCGTGTTGTCAATCAGTGACATGAGTAACCATTCCTCATCCAAAAGGCCGACGCCCCGGTATTGGCCCTTGGTGCTTTGACGCCACCGGAACCCCTCCCTACGATGATCAAGGAACGCGAGTCCGTCTGATATTCGCACTGGAAGCGCGATCCTCCCCCGTGTTTGGATCGCTGACGGAACCCTGAGCGCGAGCGAAAGAGACTATGAAGGCGAGTGGAAAACGCGGGTTCACGCTGCTGGAGATGATGATCGTCGTCGGCATTGGTCTGATCATGGCGGGCGTCACGCTCGTGGCTATGATGCCTATGCTCAAACAGAATCATGTGGACGCCGCCTATGACACCACGCTCTCGGTGCTGCGCAATTACAGAAACCAGTCCATCACCCAGAGCAAACGCTACATCCTCATTTTCACTCCTCCTGCAACCATCACCGTGCAGTACTGGGGCGTGGCCGTGCCGGTGTCGCCCGCTCCTGTCACCGTGGCCACCTATACCTTGCCGACCGATATCCAGTTCGCGGTGCAAGCGGGATTCCCGAACCCCGGTCCGGATGGCTTCGGCACCGGAGCCACACCTGTCACTTTTAACGCATGCGTACTCGTTGGCCAAAGTTGTCTGATTTTCTATCCCGACGGCTCCGCGCAGGACGACCTCGGCAACTTCGATAACGGCGTCGTCTACCTCACTCGTCCCGGCGATCTTTACAGCTCCCGCGCCGTCTCAGTGTTCGGCACAACGGGAAGAGTCCGGGGTTGGCGGCTCATCAATCAGGCTGGAATCAAGTGGGTGCAACAATGACGCATCGCAGATCTCATGCCTCCGGGGAGGCCGGGTTCACCTTGGTTGAAACCATGATTGCGATCGCGATCATGACCATCGGTATTGTTTCCCTGCTCGCCGTTTTTGGCACCGCAGTCGCCGTAACTCAGAATGCTCAGGAAAATCTCATTGCACGACAGAAGGCGCTGGAGGCGATGGAAAGCATCTACACCGCCCGCAACACGCAGCAGATCTCTTTCGGGCAAATCGCCAACATCTCCAGCGGCGGAATTTTCACCAATGGCCCTGTCCAGTTGCTGTCCGCCGGTCCCGACGGATTGGTGAACACCGCCGATGACGTTGCTTTCCCTGCCACGGGAGTCTGCCCCGCCGGTCCAGAGTGCCTCGCTCTTCCCGGTCCTGACGGCATCCTGGGAACGGCCGACGACAAGCCTTTGAGCCTCGCCAACTTCACTCGTCAGATTCAAATCAACACCGTACTCGAGGCCGACGGCGTGACCATTGATCCCAATCTTAAGCAGATCACCGTAACCGTCAGTTTCACCACGGGCGGATCCCCGGTTCCGCGCACTTACACCGTTAACGCACTGATTTCGGCATTCCGCTAAAGGTCAGTTAGGAAACATGAAAATGCCAAAACAAAAATCGGAACCCGGCTTCACTCTATTGGAACTTATGGTTTCCATAGCCGTGGGCTTGATTGTGATGGGCGCCATGCTCGGCTTGTTTAAGTCTGGGATGAACTCCGCCCTGTTCGTCACCCAACGGGCTGAAACCCAGCAGAACATGCGCGCTGGCATTGATCTCATGGTCAAAGACATCAGCATGGCTGGGGCCGGCCTGCCTTCGGGCGGAATCCAGTTGCCCACCGGAGTTGGAGCAACCGTGTCCAAGTTCGGCTGTGACCAAGCCGGTGTCTGCCATGTCCCGGCCCACACCTATCCGACCGCCAACTACATGTACGGGATCATCCCCGGTTTCAGCAATGGCGTGGAAGCCAATGCTGTCATCCCCGCTGCACCAGCGCCGGCCATCAATGACAGCATTACGATCATCTATGCCGACTACAACTTTCCCCTGTTTGAGTACAACGTCGCTTTCGTCGGCGGCACCAGCGGCGGAGCCATCACTCTCACCCCGAACATAATCTACAGCCCAGCCCCGCCTGCCGTTAACTCCGCCGGAGGCATCGTCGTCGGGGACCTGATCATGCTCAGCAATAGCGTGGGCACCGCCGTGGGCGAGGTCACCGGAGTAGCCGCGGGCGGAATCACGTTCGCCAATCTCGACGCACTCAACTTGAACCAGACGGGCGCTGCTTCCAACAACATCAACGCTATCACTGCCGGAGCAAACACTTCGGCCTATCGGCTGTTCGCGGTGACCTACTACCTCACGGTGCCCGCCGCCGGACAAACACCGCGCCTGATGCGCCAGGTGAATGGACTCAGCCCGGTGCCCGTGGCCGATGACATCATTAACCTGCAGTTCGCGTACGACACCTACAACTCCACCACCAATGCACTCGATGCCAACCAGGCGAACCCCCTCGGCGTCGCCGAATCCCCCAACAACATCCAAAAGGTCAACATCGTGGTGATGGGGCAAAGCATCATCAACGACGGAAACAAGTCCCAGAATTTGTATCTGGCAACTTCCGTCAGTGCACGCAACATGGCATTTCGCAATCGCTATCAGTAACGTTTTTGGGGGCAGGAGACCAACAAAATGGGACAGGAAAAAAACAGTTCGCAGGGGTTCACGCTGATCGCGGCGCTTCTCATCCTTGTGCTGCTGTCGGGCGTCGCGGCTGGCCTTCTTTTCATGGTCACCAACGAATCCCACATGGGCGGCAATGACCTCGAGGCCAATCGGGCCTTCTACGGCGCGGAATCCGGCATGGAGAAACTTACCGCTGACCTCTCTGCCCTGTACGCCCAATACCAGGTTCCCACCAACACCCAAATTCAGAATCTGATTAACTTCCCCCCCACCGCGGCCATGGTGAGCGGCATGACCTATGTCGAGACCATAACCTATCCCGTGAATTCCGGCGGATCGCCGGTGACCAGCTATAACACCGTCAGCGCCGGTTCCAATCAGGGACTATACGCGGAAATCATTCCCATGACGCTGCAGGTGATCGCCACCCGTCCCGAGGGTGCCTCGGCCAACATCACGCGCAAGGTGGAAGTCGCTCTGATTCCCGTGTTCCAGTTCGGCGTGTTCTGCGGTTATGACTGCAGCTACTTCGCCGGCCCGAACTTCGGCTTTGGCGGCCGCGTTCATACCAACCAGAACCTCTTCCTCGCCTCCGGCGCCGACCTGGTATTCAACGACAAACTTTCAGCCTTTCAGCAGATCGTTATGGATCAGCTGGAAAACGGCAACCCGACCACCGCGGGCTACCCCGGGACGGTCTATGTTCCCAAAGCTTCTTCGGGCTGCGCCTTGAACGGGGTCTTCCCGCCCGTAGGAGCGAACTGCGTCGCTCTTCCCACCGCGGGAACGGTTCCCGGCGATGCTAGTTGGAGCGGCGGTTATCCCAGTGTTGCCGGCGCCGTCAACGTCAATTTCCCTAGCCTTTCCTCGGGCACTCTGAATGGCTTCTTAACTAACTCGCTCACCGGCGCTAAGAACATGCAGTTGCCCTTTGTGCAGAATTCCTGCACCAGCAACCCGCCGCCCTGCACCGATCCGATTTCGATTGTCCGCAAGCCGCAGCCCGGCGAGACCCCGACCAGCACGCTCGGTACTGCACGCCTCTACAACAAGGCGCAAATCCGCATTCTGCTGGCCGACACGCAGGTGGACCTGCACCCGGAGCGCGGTGCGATCGCCGATGGGCAGGACGTCCAGTTCCCCAACCTAACCTCGTTTACTAGTCCTGGCAGCAGCCCCTTCCAAAACGCTGGCACCGTCCCCGCTGTCGCCGTAACCGGAGCCCCAGGCGGGCTCGAGGCCGTCGGATTCGCGACGCCCGGCGTCAATGGCTGGGTCTATCCGTACACCGACGCCGGATTGAAAAATACCTGGACAACGTGGCCGCTGATCGGCGAGCTCACGAACATTCCCACCACTCCCACGAACATGACCGGCCCCTGGATCCGGGTTGAGTACCAGAACAATGCCGGCGCCTGGGTGGGCGTCACCAAAGAGTGGCTGGGTTTGGGCTTTGGTAAAACGTTCAACACCGTGCTGACGGCTCCCGGCGCGAACGCCGTCAATCCCAAGGCGATTTTGATCCTCCAGCAACTTCGTCCCACGCTCGCCGCGACCGCGGCCAACATCTCGGGAACGGGCAACTGGTATCCCATCAACCTCTACGACGCGCGCGAAGGTGAGATGCGCGATAACACGTTTGCCAACGTTACACCCGGCAACGGCCAGCCAGGCTACCCCAATACTTATTCTTCGTGCTCGGTCAACGGCATCATGAATGCTGTTGAACTGGACGTGGGCAATCTGCGCACTTGGCTGAACGGGACCATGGGCGGCGGCACCACGGGCGCCAACGTGAACTATACCAACTTTAACGGCTACGTTCTCTACTTCTCCGATCACCGCGGCATGTTGCCCTCCACCCATCCCTCGAACGGTGGGCAGACTCCGGCAGGTGTGATCAACGGAGAATCGGGTATCGAGGATGTCGTGAACTCCACGCAGAACCTGACCTCCACCACAACCGATGGAGTTGCGGAAGCAGCGACCTATTACACCTATTCGCCCGAGGACGTCGATCAGAATGGATTTCTCGACAATTGGGGCGAGAAAAATATCGGCTACGGGTTCGGCGTCAACACCAACACCAGTCCGCTGAATTCGTTCAAGCGGATTAACGTCACCAACGTGGGATCCGCTGCTTCCGTGGACTGCGCCAGCTATAACACCTCCACCGGCGCGCTCCTTACCGGCATCACCGATCAGGAGGGCCTGGCCAATCCCGTAAGCGGAGCTCGCCACGTATTGAAGTTGGTGGATGCGGGCATGAGCCCGGGCCTGTTGAGTTATGTGCCCACCATGCCACCTGCGAGCACCTGCACACAGAGCGCGGCGAACCCCACAGGGTGCGGCGGTTTCACCGTCGCTTCTGAGAACCCGGTCTACGTCCAGGGCAACTACAATTCCTCCGTGGGCGACCCGTTCTGGACGACCGCGAATAATGCAGTCCCCACCCAGACGCCCCATTCGGCGGCCTCCATCATCGCCGACTCGGTCACGGTTCTCTCGAACTCTTGGGATGATATGACCAGTATGATGTTCCCAACCACCCCCGCCAATCGCAACACCGGCGCGGACGCGTTTTACCGCATGGCGGTCTCGGGCGGAAAGAACGTCCCCTTCCCCATCCCAGGCTGGGCGGGTGTTGGCCAGGACTTCGGAACCGACGGAGGATTGCACAACTTCCTCCGCTATCTCGAGAATTGGGGCAACAACCTCAACTACGACGGCTCGCTGGTCAGCATGTATTACTCTGAGTACAATACCGGCACGTTCAAATGCTGCACCACGGTGTACAGCCCGCCGACTCGTAACTACTACTTTGACGTTCTGTTCCTGAACCCGGCCAACCTGCCCCCAGCTACGCCGGAGTTCCAGGACATTGACACCCTCAGCTCGCATCAGAACTTTACACCGCAGTAAACCTACAGAACTCGTTCCACCGCCCCCGGCCTACCTTCTGCGGCCGGGGGCATTTTCTTTCGCCGCGATTCGTTACAATGCAGAATGGCCTCCCGGGATTTTCACGACATGCAACCCTTCTCTTTCCGTGCCGCCTTTCCGTGGGTCATCTTCCTCGTGTCCGCTCTCGCGGGCATCGGATTATTTTTCGTCCCAGCCTTCATCATCCGCCCGTTCCGCCACCAGACTCCCTCCGCACTGGCTCTGGCGCTGGCCCTCCGCCAGCGCGCTCCCTGGGGAACTCTCGCCGCCGCCCTCCTCTGTCTCGTGTTCGCCCTCATCCTCTGGGGCGCTGCCAATAAATGGCGCAAGATCCTTCTCGCCTCCGTCATGGTCGTGGTCGCGTTCTCCGCCGTCATGTCCCGCCTGAACTACTTCGAGTGGATGTTCCATCCCGTGGACACCCCGCAATTCGAATCCGCCTCCTCCAGCAAGCTCGACAAGGGAGAAATGATTCTTGCGCTCCGCTACGGCTCCGACGCCCGCGCCTACCCCATCCGCGAAATGGCCTACCACCATGTCTTGAACGACGTCGTCGCCGGCGTCCCGGTGGCCGTCACCTATTGAACGCTCTGTCACACCGGTCTGGTGTGGACGCGAACTGTAAACGGCAAGGTGCTGCATTTTTATCTGGCCGGCATCAACAACCAGAACTTCCTCATGCGCGATAAAGAAACCGGCACGTGGTGGCAACAGATCACGGGCAAAGCCATCTACGGCGCGCTCCAGGGTGCGTCGCTCGAACTCGTCCTGAGTGACGAGTTGACCTTCGGCGAGTGGAAGTCGGAAGTGTCCGACGGCAAGGTACTGGCTCCCGTCCCGAAGTATGTGAAGGAGTACGACAGCAATTGGGAACTGGAGGTGGCCAAGCTTCCGGTAGTGATCAGCTTTCCCGGAACTGAGCTCAAGTCTCGCGACGTGGTCGTTGGGCTGGAGATTGACGGCGCCAGCCGCGCTTATCCCTGGGACACGCTCGTCAAACAATCGCCAGTCGTCGATCACGTCCACGGCACGCCGCTGCTGGTAGCGGTCGGCCCCGACGGCAAATCCTTCCGCGTTTTCATCAGCCGCATCGACGGCAAAGACGCCGAGTTTTTCCTGAAAGGTGAGTCCGAGGGCCAGTCAAAAACCGAGACCAAAACGGATACGAAGTCCGAGACCTCCGCCGCGATGAAGCCCGACCCACCCGCTGAGGCCAAAGCTGCACCGCCAGCCTCAGTCGATGCCAAACCAGATGCGTCGGCAGCAACCAAAGCCCCGCCCCCAGCCACCCCCAAAGCCTGGACTTTGCTCGACACCGCGACCGCCAGCGAGTGGAACTTCCAGGGATGCGCCGTCTCCGGACTCTCGCAAGGCAAATGCCTCGATCGCGTCCCCGCTCTCAAAGACTACTGGTTCGACTGGCGCAACTATCACCCCGACACCACCATCTACAAACACTAGAACTGGTCTCATCAAGGGTTTTGGGAAGGGCACGGCTTCAGCCGTGCCCCTATCGGTCAACTAGAATGCGGGCTAGCTCTGAGGTACTTTTCCGTTCCGCCTGCTCGCAGCAACGACGAACCATCACCCGCCTTCCTTCTCCGAACAGCACGACGCATCCAATTTCGCCGGCTGCACGTACGGCCGCTTGGCGTCGACCGCCTGCTCATCCTGGTACTTGTCGTGATGTCGCACCCACGCCATGCTAAACGCCAACCCATCTTCGTCGCGCCCCTTGGGCGTGAGATCGAGCCAGTTGTACGCGCTCAGCATCGGATCAAGTCCGCGCCCATAGCTGGAATACGTGTGAAAGATCTCCCCCGCTTCGTTCTTGTAAAATACGCTCGTGCCCGGACCCTCCTCAGAGGGAAATTCCGTCATCTCCCAGTTGTAGTACACCTTCCCCTTAGCCTGCTCCTCTTTCGAAAACGACACGTGATAGTCATAGTTGAACTCGTTCGCGAACGAGGAGACCCATTTGAACTGCCATCCCATGCGCTTCTTGAATGCCTCGATCTCCGGCAGCGTCGCACGGGAAATCGCCACGAAACTCACATCGCGCTGCGCCAGATGCACGACAGCACCGTCGAAGGTATCTGCCAGGAACGAGCAGCTCGGGCACCCCTCTTTCCATCCCGGACCAAACATGAAGTGATAAACGATCAGCTGGCTCCGTCCGCCGAACAGATCGGCGAGCGTCTCCTTGCCTCTGGTTCCGTCGAAAACGTATTTCTTCTCCACTCTTTCCCGCGGCAGCGCGCGCCGCTGCCGGCTGAGCTCATCGCGAAGCCGCGTGAACTCCTTTTCCTTGCGCAAAAGTTCTTTGCGTGCGGTAAGCCATTCAGCTGGCGGCACCACCGCCGTCGCCACTTCTGTCTTGCTCGTGATCGCTGCCATATTCAATGTTGCCATGTTCATTTCTCCTTTCCGTCACATTCTTCGAATCACTCTTCTTCCAGCCAACCATCTTCACGGCGAGCGCGGCAATCCCGCCCGTCGACATCACACTGCCCGCCAGCAACCCTGCGCTGGCCATGCAAGCTGGGCACATAGATTCCTCCTTGTCTGCGGACACGCCGGTCGCTTACTTCCTGCCCTTAGCCTCAGCCCGCTCGCGCACGCGCGTGTGCATGTGGGTCCAGCCCTTTCCCATGCCTTGTTTGTGATCGTCCGGAATAAATCCGAGTGCCATGTGGTGGAACTTGATCAGCGTTCCCCCATCTTCTTCGCTCAGCCGGTACTGCAAATTCGAAACCACCGGATACGACATGAACAACGGTCCGGCGATTTCGACAAGCGTCGGCCGCTTGATGGCCTGCACGTGTCCCCAGAAATGGCCGTTGCCATCACCCAGGTCGCGGTACCACCGTCCGCCGGGCCACGCCTCGATCTTCATCGACATTCGCTTGCCCTCCGGTGTGTCATTCTCCGGTCCAAGCTGTTCCAGCAGCGCCGCGAACGTCACCTCCAGCGACGCCCCCACGTGAATTTCCTGCGTAATGTTTGTTGTCAGACTCTCAATGCTCGCTGTTGCCGTCGAGTTCATCGTTCCTCCTTGTTATGTTTCTGACCGAATTGACTGATCAGATTTTGTCCAACCTGCCTGTCGCAAGACTTCGAAGCTTCCCTCGCTCCCGCTCTCCAGGAATTCGTCGCCCGTCTCCGCGCTCTTCGCGAACCCTCAGCACCCTCCGCGGTTAAACGCTTTTCGCGTCGCCCCGCGCCCAGGCCATTCAGACTATTTTTCGAATTTATGGGACCCGCTACGAGCCTCCGCCCTTTCCTTGACCCGATTCAACTGATGCTGCCACAACCGCTCGAATGTCTTGGTCCACTCGTGCAGCGGCCGGATCGCTTCCGCGTTCGTTCGATAAAACATATGCCGCCCGTGCCGCCGTACGCGCACCAGACCGACGTCCCGCAGCACCCGCAGATGCTTCGACACCGAAGGTTGCTCCATGCGCAGGCTCACCACGATGTCCCCGACCGCCCGCTCCTGCAGCGCCAGGTAGTTCAAAATCTCCCGCCGCCGCGGCTCAGCCACCGCATTGAACGCATCCGAGGTGGTCGCCGCTCTTGCCATTAGGGAAAGTATACATTCCTATATGGGAATATGTCAAGCTTCATTTCTCGCGGCCTTTACCAGAAACCCCGTCCTCAGCGGGCCGAAGCGGGACTCTACTGGCGCTGCCCGTAACGCGATCCAAGTTTCAATCGCGCAACGCTACGCAAAGGCCAACTATCTCGCTGCTTACCTGATCGCCCAGTTATACGCAGAACTCGGCGACAAGGATCATGCCGTCGAGCGGCTCAACACCGCCTATCCGCAATAAGCCCGTGTGGGGCGGACACTCCTGTCCGCCGCTCTTGCTGTTACTGTTGATGTTGATGCTTGCGCTGATTTTCTTGCTTTTGCTTCCCTGCGCCCCATAGCGCCAGCAAACCAACCGCGTCCCAGAATTTTGTCATTCCGACCAACGGGAGGAATCTGCTTTCTTTGTCAGGTCCCCGCACGCATTCATTTATGCAACTGACCTCCGATTCCGTGCATCTTCTGAATTAGGGCTTCTCGATATTTCCGTTCAAGAAACCGACAACCGCACCGTTACGCCAACCAGTGACGGTGTCTGATTCCAGTGAGTGGTGAGGCGGTATGGCAGGCATATTCCCCGCGCGTATCTTGACAATTCTTACCCCCCTTCCGCGCCAGCGCGTCGCCGACCGTTACGCGATCGCCATTGCATCAGCTGTCCTCGCCATCCTGCTCCGCTGGGTCCTTGACCCCATACTCGGGCATGTCGCTTTTTACGTTACCTTGTACATCACGGTGACATTTTGTGCGGTAGTTTGCGGCTTCGCACCTGCGATCCTGAGCGGCCTTCTCGGTTTCCTGGGACTTTTTTACGGGTTCGTCGATCCCCGCCATTCGCTCTCGCTCATCCGCCAGCCCGAAGTTCACGCCATTGTTGGTTGCTTCCTGGTGTGCGCCGGGCTCATCGCCCTCGGCGAGGCCAACCGGCGCAAGCAGTTGCGCCTGAACGAGACGATTCTTGTTCTCACCACCGAGGCTCGCGAACGGAAACGCGCCGAACACGAACTGCTCCGGGCTCAAGACGAATTGGAGCAGCGCGTGGACGAGCGTACCGCGGAACTATCGCGAGCGCTGGCTAGATTGGAATCAGAAATCAGAGTGCGCGAACAGCAGGAAGAACAACTACGCAATCTGTCACTTCGCCTCATGACCCTGCAGGACGAAGAACGTCGCCGCATCGCTCGGGAATTACACGACAGCGCTGGCCAGACACTCGCCGCAATGAAGATGTCGATCGCTTTAATCCAGCGGATCGAGACTGCCCGTCCCGATCTTCTGCGTCTGGTGGATGATCTGAATGCGCTTGCCGACGCGGCCTTGCAGGAAGTTCGGACCACATCGTACCTCCTGCACCCGCCGCTGCTCGATGAAGTCGGCATCGCTTCCGCCGCCCGTTGGTTTGTCGAGGGATTTGCCCGCCGCAGCGGAATTCAAGTCGATTGCGATATCCCGGAGCAAATGGAGCGACCGCCCAGAGACTGTGAACTCGTCCTGTTTCGGGTTTTGCAGGAAAGCCTTACCAACGTTCATCGCCATTCCGGAGCCTCGGCCGCAAGCGTCCGGCTGCGACGCGACACCGCTCAACTTGAACTTCAAGTGGGCGACAACGGCAAGGGTATTCCCGAAGAGCGCCTCCGTCGATTCAACGCGTCTGTGGGCACCGCCGGGGTGGGAATCAACGGCATGCGGGAACGGGTGCGCGAATTGGGTGGCCGTCTCGAAATCCGCTCCATCAAAACCGGCACCACCATCAGCGTGGCTCTGCCCGCATTGAAAATACCGGCTGCCCCAAACGCGGCCGCCGCATCCCTCTTGCGTTAAACCCAGTTCAAGTTGACCCGCCGAGTGCCCCATCCTTGTGTCTGCGTCCTTTGCAGACCCAGGGTGGGGACTGTGTCTTCACTCGCGCACACGCGTCCGTGACGTCAGGTACAAACCGGAGGCTTCACCCCCGTCCCACTGATTTGTCGTTCCGACCAACGGAGGAATCCGCTGTTCTCTATCACAAAAACTCGGGCCGCCCGCAGGCGGCCCGTCTGTTTCAAGCTAGAAGCTAGTAGCTAGCAGCTCAATCTCCCGCCACCGGCTCCGCAATCTCCGGCTTCGCAGCCTGTGCCTCGTGCCCGTTCCCATTCCCCTTCGGCTTCGTCAGTGCCCCCAGCGGAATAAATCCGTTCTCGGCCACCACCGGCTTTTCCTTCAGCACGACTTCGCGATACAGCGACGCCATGCGCGCATTGTAAGCCTCATCATTCTTCTCCGCCCCCCGCGCCTCGTTTCCGGAAACCGAAAGCCGGGCGGCGGAAGCCGTCTCCGCAGTCTGCTTCTGTTTCGCATCGCGCGCCCGCGTCTTCTCTTCGCGCGCGTTCTTGGCGATGCCGCGGCTGTCCAGATCATGCTGCAGTTCCGTCGTGACCAGGTCATCCCGCAACAGCAGCGAGTGGGTAGCGTCTTCCATGTTCACTTTCTTGCCGCCCGCAAAAATCTCGTGCCGCCCATGCTCCTCGTACCACTTGGTGAGCGTGGCCGTCATGTGCATCTTCTCAATAATGTTCCGCCATCCCACGCCCGTGTTGTAAGCGCAGAACGAAATCTCGCCTTCCTGCGTCGCGTACGGAATAATGCACTGCTCCGTCCGCCGGAAGTCGTAATTGAACAGATCCTGAAACCACATTCCCGCGATGAACAGGAAGTTCCACCGGTCCTGCCGCCGCTTCATCACATCGTCCACGGTCCGTTCCGGCCCAACTTTGCCGTAATTTTTTCCCGTCGCGTTAAAGTTCTTGTCGAACTTCTTCAGCAGATCCATCAGCTTGAAGTGCGTCGGCGACTGGAACGGATCGTAATTCTTCATCAAACACAGCGCCATCCCAAACACGGTCAAAAACTTCCCGCGCGCCGCATCGTTCACCTTCGCAATATCCTTCGCGAGTTGATCCCCCTTCAAGAACGCCGTAACCGGAACCGCTTCCTTGGTTTCCTTGTCAATCATCACCGCCATCCCCGTCCCGCAATTCGGATGGCACCCGCACGACAGTTGGCCCCAGTCGTTCTTCACATCGTTGACGTGCATCAGGTCGGCCCAGTCGCTGAATGTTCCCATGAACGAGATCGGGAACCAGTCGCGCGACGGTTCGCCGAGCCCCGTCTGATTCTTCACATCGTGAGCCAGGTGCGAAAGCGTATAGCGCTGTGCGGCGCGGCGATCGTCTGTTACGGCTTCGTCGCGGCCCGTAAAGCTGACTGGCTGGAAGCTCAGGAAGCCGATTGTCTTCGGATTGTCGAGCGCGAACTTAATGATTCTTCCCACCTGCTCGTTGTTAATTCCGTTCACGATCGTCACGACCGGAACGATTTCCACGCCTGCCTTGTGCAGGTTCTCAATCGCCTTCAGCTTCACGTCAAACAGATTGCCCACCAGGCGATGCGCGTTGGCCGCGTTGCCAATCCCGTCAAACTGCAGATAGGCATAACGCATTCCGGCTTCAACCGCCTGCTGGCAGAATTCAAGGCTTTTCGCAAACTCAATGCCGTTGGTCGCCGCCTGCACCGAGTTGTATCCCACCTTGCGCGCATAGCGCACCGCGTCCAGGAAGTACGGCGACAACGTGGGCTCACCGCCGGAGAACTGCACACTCATCTGCCGCCGCGGCTTGATGGTGATGGCGTTGTCGAGCATCGTCTTGATTTCTTCCCAGGTCAGCTCATGTACGAAGCCCACCTGGTTCGCGTCCATAAAGCAGGGATCGCACATCATGTTGCAGCGGTTGGTCAGGTCAATCGTCAGCACCGACCCGCGCCCGTACTTCACCGTCGACGATCCGTGATGATGCAGCTTCTCGTCGGCGTGCGCCACAATGTCGCGGCCGGGGAACACGTCCTCCAGATGCTTCGAGAACTCGGTGTCAATCGACATCACGTCTTCGAAGTGACCGTGCGTCGGGCAATCCTTCACCATCAGGATCTTGCCGTCGCGCTCCACGATCTGCGCCTTGATCTCGCCGACCTTCTCATTCATCAGCACTTCGTGCGGCAGGTGCCCGTCGAGAATCTGCTGCCGGATCTCCGGCACGCACTTCGGGCACAGCGAATCGGTCGTCCGCGGCCAGCCCAGCGGTGGCTTCGATTTTTCGTACGACTTGAGCAGCGGTTTTTCCGACCACTTCGGCGTGGGCGACGGATTCGGCTTGACGCGATTCAAGCGTTCGAATACTGCCCAAGTCCCTTTAGCGGCGATGACGACTGCTTTTTCTACGTACTTGATCGGCTTGCGCATGGTAGCTTCTGGCTCCTGGTTTCTAGCTTTTTACCATTGGCTTTTGGCCTTTGGCTTTCGATTTCATTGGGATGGCGCCAACCTTACAACGGTTACAGCTATCCCTCAAACTGCGAATCTGCTTCTGTTTTTTGGCCTTGCCTCGGATGAACCTGAGACATCACCCAAAACCTGTGGCGCCCCCGGGAATTGTCCTGGTCCTACCGACCTGGTTTTGTACACTTTTCCCTGGGTATTGAACTGCACCTATCCTATTGCAGCCCTTGGGAATGGCGCATCCATATCCCAACGAACGGCGCAAAATTGGGGTTTAGTGGTGTTATGGAGGATTATATGGGGTTAAGTCATTGAAAGCAAAGGACTGCCCGTCCAGGCAGACACGTTTCGGGCCCGTGGAGCCAGTTCTCCCTGGCGGATTGCACAGTGACGGAAAGCGCACGACGTTTTGTCGTGCCAAATCAGGCCACCCACACGGAGGGCGGCTTTAGCCTCTGAGGGCCCAGTCCGAGCGTTCCATCTCTGCACGCTGCACCACTTCGTGAAAGCCCTGGGCGGAGAACTGAAAATCACCGCCCGCTTTCCCGAAAGCACCTTGGAGATCAACCAATTCGCGGCGGTCAAGAAGGCGGCGGCCGGAGACGAGTGATTCGGAAAAGGCTGCACGTGGCAGGGCCTTGAGCAATACTGATCAGCAATGACTCTCCTCTTTCAGCATAATGAATCCAGATCTGCCGCAATCGAGGATTAGGAGGCACTATGCTAGGTTATGGTTTGTTGGGAACACTTGTAGTAATTGCGCTGGTTGTGTTTATCGTGCGCTCTCTATAGAACTTATAGCTCTGGGCGCGTGCGACAAGAACCGCGCGTCCAGGCTAAAAGCATCCCACATCAATAGCCTGATCGTTTTGCCGTCTACACCACCGTGCGTGGTACCCCATTTGCCGCGCGAGCACCGATCGTCAGCAAGGAAACGCCCGAACCAGAACAAACAACCGCGAAGCACATGTAGGGTGGACGCCTCCGTCCGCCGCCTTTGCTCCGTCCGCCGCCTTTGCTCCGCCCGCCGCCCTTGCGCCTGGCTCCGCCCACCGCACCATCAAAGTCTTGTCATTCCGACGCGCGAGCGCAGCGAGCCAGGAGGAATCTGCTTTCTGACGGGGACCACCAGGCCAGCCTCTTGCCGCTACGGCTTTGCCCAGTCCTGCCAGGCAAGCCCTTTCACCCGTGAAAACTCCGACACATTCGCAGTTACCAGCGTCAGTTGATGCCGCAACGCCTGCCCCGCCATCAGAACGTCATACGCTCCAATCGGTTTGCCCGCTGCTTCAAGGATGGCGCGCACCGACCCCGCGACGCGCGCATCGGCGTCTTCAAACGGAAGCCCAAGAATCGGCCCCGCCAGAAAAGTCTCAAGCCGTTTGCGATTGAATTCCTGCCGCGTGCTCTTGCCCACGCCATACCAGAGTTCGAACACTGCCACGGACGACACCAGAACATGCTCGCCCCCGGCGGTCGCCTTCTGCAGGCGCGCGCGAACCGTCGCCGGATGCCCGTTGATCAGGGCGACGCAAACATTCGTATCCAGCAGGTAGTCCAAGAGAAGCTAGCTCCTAAACGGTTCTACGCAGAAGAACTTGAGGAAGGGCACCACTTCAGCCGTACCGTTTGACACGGTAAAAACGCGGGCTGTAGCCCCTGAGGTCATCGGCGAGTACTTAGAAAATCTTTCGTTTGGGTGTGCCGGGCTGGCGCCGTCCGCGCGGCAGAAACGGCTCGGAGTTGAACTGGTCCAGTTCCTCAAACCAGCGCGCAGTGTCCGGGATGAGCGGCTCCAGCAGCACTCCCTGCGCCACCCGCCGGATGCGCACCCGGTCTCCCTCAAACCGAAACTCCTTGGGCAACCGCACAGCCTGGCTGCGCCCGTTTTGGAAGAGTTTGGCAATGTCCGTCTTGGGCATGGAGGCACCCTCTCAGAGAGTATATATCACTAGTATATATCACGGCAAACCATACTTCTTGCCGGTGGCACGACGCACATGTGGGGCGGACGCCCCCGTCCGCCGCCTTTGACTCCTGCTCCGTTCACCGCCCCCCCAAAGTCTTGTCATTCCGACGCGAGAGCGCAGCGAGCCAGGAGGAATCTTCCGGGTACCCCACTCTAACGTCGCGTACTTTGCGACGTTAGAGTGGGGGTTTTCGATCGGTAACTCCTAGGATAACCCACGAACGAAGTGGTAGCCTGCACATCGGACTCGAAAAAACAAATCCCGACTCCGGGCCGAGCAGCGCGCTCTGCTGCTATCAACTGGTTGGGATGAAGTGCAGATATCCAGCGCGTAATAACGGTGAAGTCGCGTGGGCACCATGGATTTGTAACCCGGAACGTAGACGGTTGGATTGGACGAGTAAACATTCACGCGCCCGTCGGTCCACTATAAAATGGTTCGGCAGGAGTGTCCGACATTAAGGTTGCCGGGTGCCCCTCGAAACCAACCTCGCAACCAAGTGCAACCGACAATCTTTCTGCCGCGGTCACCGCCAAGGGCAGCGCCGTAGTCGCACCCGCAACTCCCCCAAAGAAGCCCGCATCAAGTCTGAACCCCGAAGAAGTCCGGAAACAGATCCGCGAGCAGGTCCGGAAACAGCTGTTGCCAGGCTCTCCGTCGCCCGGAGGTTCGACATCGACTGGCTAAACGAGTGGCCAAAGAAGTCAGTCCTCGGACGTCATCAGGTTTGGCTGAGCGCTGACAGCTGCTTCTCAGAAGACCAGCCCGACGCCTCCGGTGATCATGTTGCTCTTCCAGTTGTACAGATTGGTGGGATTGTTGGGGTTCTCCGCGAACTTGAAGTAGCGGGTTTGGTAGGTGCCCTGCGCATACCACTTGCCGAAGGTGTAGCCCACGCTGCCGCGCACGGTGTAGCCATGGTCGAAATTCGGATGCGGCAATACCAGCAGCGTCGACGTCGACGCAGGCGCACGGTAGCGGGGAGTGAATTCGGGCTCGCCTTGGGCTTCGATGAAGGCGTGCTGGGCGGCGCCGAATTTGTATTTGAGGACGATCGGCAACTGAAACAGTTCCAGGTTGTCACGCACCAGGACCTGGTTCTCCACCGTGGCGGCCGGGAGATCGATCTTGCGCACCTGAGCGTGGACGGCGATAGAGAAACTGCTGCGGACTTGAAAGGAAAGACCACCGAAGACGGCAAACTCCTTGGCATGATTGGTGTCGTCGGTCGGGACGCGGACTTCGCCGCCGGCGACGATGCTTGGGCCACCGTTCTTGGCAGAGGGTTTTTTCACAGTCAACTCGCCATTGATGTCGAGGTCACCTCCCGTGACCGGCGCCAATGCGCCAAATTTGTCGGAGGTCTCGCCGGCGTTAATGTCGATGGTCCCGCGTTGACAATAGGCTGGGACCGTGGCCAATAGGAATAGGAGAAATATACCTGTGCGGACTAGATGCGGCTGGCATCGCTTCATTAAATACGTTCCCTCCCTTGTGGGCAGTGTACACTCCCGCGAATCCGAGCGGACAGCCAGCGGCTGCTTCTCGGAATCTCGCATTCTATCTCTGATGGTGATGTCTGATGCTTATTGTCTGATGCGCAGGACGGGGCAATCGTTTTGTGCATCGCGCGATCGCCGAGCTGGCGCTCGGCATGGCCGGGTCAGAGACCCGGCCCCACACGAATTACGAGCCTTGCTTTTCGAAAACGATCTCAGCCTTCCTGGCGGCCAGCTTTTCCTTGCGGAAGGCGCGGGCGACATCGCCGAGGGGCGTGGGCGGCGGCAAAACGGGGCCGAACTCCCAGAGCGGGCGTTCTCCTTGGGCGTAGGTGTAGGCGTCGGACCCGCCGCCGACGAGAGAATGCTCGGTCGCAAGCGCATGCCGATCGGCGTGCTGCGGATGGTCGGGAACCGTCACGATCTGCACTTCGCTGGAGATCGCGCCAGAAACCTGTCCGTAGGCGGTAGCGGCAAAAAGAAGGAACAACACGAAGAGTGTGATTTTCATAGTATTTTGTCCGAATCCACGAGGATATCGAAGCAACCGCTATACCAAGCTGAAGGCCTTAAAACTCGTGGAGTTACGAGGGGGGATTGGGGGATGGCGCAAGACTTTGCACATTTAGGGAAGGCGCGGCATAACGGGTATGGGGTGGAAAGACGTGCTGGACACGGGAAGTAGCGGGAAGCGTTCGGCAGTGAAGATGGAAGAGGTTCGGAATATTTCCGGAATATTTCCGGCGTTGCGCGGCATGCTTTTGGGGTGTATGTTTCCGCTGACCAACTGGAGAAGGAGTAAGGAGCATGGGCACGCGTGCTCGAGAGGCGAAGAGACGACAGGCGAACAGAGTCGTTGGGCAGATGGCATTCGTGATGTTGATCGCCGTGCTCGGAGTCTTGGTTGCGGGCGCGGGGGCGCAGACCGATTGCGCCGAAGGGAATGGTGTGCTGGATATGAGTCCGCCGAAGAACTTGACGGCGCAGGAGCTGATCCAAAAACTTGCCACGGAGGAGACGAAGATCAAAGAGGCACGGACGCATTACATCTACACGCAAGACGTGCTGGTGCAGACGCTTAGTGGCAAGGCGGTTGACGGGCAGTTTCACGAGATCGCCAGCGTGTCGTATGACGATAAGGGGAAGCGCGCGGAGAACGTGACGTTTGCCGAGCAGTCTACGCTGCGGGGGATTCAGTTGTCGCAGCAAGACATGGACGACATCCGCGCATTCATGCCGTGGATACTGACTTTGGAGGAGGTGCCGCAATACAACCTGACCTATGCCGGGCAGCAACACGTGGACGATCTGGATACCTACGTGTTGCACGTCGAGCCCAAGAAAGAAGAGAAGGGCAAGCGCTATTTTCAGGGGCGAGTGTGGGTCGACACGCATGATTTGCAGATCGTGAAACTGTGCGGCAAGAGTGTGCCGGACGTGGTCCACGTGAAGAAGCATCAGCCGATGGATATTCGCCCGACGTTTGTAAGTTATCGGCAGGTAGTGGATGGGCACTGGTTCCCGGCGTATACGCGAGTCGATGACACGCTGCACTTCCAGGTGCAGGCGATCCATATGCGTGAGATTGTGAAGTTCACGGGCTACAAGCGGGCAGGGGCGGAGCCAGCAGCAACACCGTAACCGGTCGCAGGGGAAGATCAATTTGGCACTTGAACCCGGATTTCAGATGTGTTGTACTGCCGTCTATGGCCGAGGAAAAGAGCCGTGGCAAAGACATCATTCTCTGGATCATTACGGTCGCCCTGATCGCGCTGGCGATCTTCTGGTACAAGAGGTAGTTTTTCGCCAGCGGGACGACAACGTAACCGCGTACGACCCTTCAACTTCGGCTCATCCGCCGATGCCTGCGCACAAGCGCACTATCGGAACAGCTAGCGTGGCCGCCTTCTTCGGCGGGGAAAAAGCTTCTAGCTGACTCCATCCACAGCAGGTGTCGGGCAGACCTCATGGTGGCGCCGCGAGCGGGTTCGCTACCCTCCACACAGTTCTTAACAGTTTTCCCATCGAAACGATTCTCTCCGAAGTGACGTCGCCACTCCTTACCAATTCTCGTAGTTGCTCTCCCAGAAACCATCTGGCATGGGAGTTCACATAACTTTAAGACAGTTCCGATTTTGCAGACAGACCGGGGACTTACGTTTGCAAATGTTATGGAAGTGGATTTGCCTCTCCTATTTGCGTGCGGAGTTTCTGTGGGAATTGTGCCTAACACCAGACAGTGCAAGACATTCGTGTGTCAGGCGCTCCAGCGGTACTAAGGAGAAAGTGATGAGATCCGTTTTTGGCGGCAGGATTTGTTTGGCGGTGGCGTTCACGACTCTGGTTTTCGGCGCCACGTTCGCGCCGGCACAAGGAATCGTAACCGGCACCGTTTCAGGCGTGGTGCAGGACCCGCAGGGCGCGGTGGTGGCCAATGCCAACGTCACGGTCACGCACCTGGCCACGAACCGCGTATTCACAACCCAAACCACATCGGCCGGAATTATTGCGCTGCGCGACCTGCCGCCGGGAGCGTACGACCTGAAGATTGAAGCGCCGAACTTCCGCGCCTTCGAATCGAAGAATCTAACCGTGGACGTGGGAAAGGACACGGGGTTGGGAACCGTGCAGCTGTCGATCGGTTCATCGAGCGAGTCCGTCACAGTGGAAGGAACGGCGCCGCTCATCGAATCTACTACCGATCAGATCTCAGAAACTTTCAGTACAGAAAAAGTGACCAGCCTGCCCATGGGGAATACGTTTGATTCCCTGGCGCTGTTCCTTCCCGGCGTGGCCAGCGTGGGGGACGCCAGTTTCAGCAACAACAACGGCGCCGAGATGTCGGTGAACGGCCTGCGCGCGCGCGCCAATAATTTTCAGATCGATGGCCAGAGCAACAATGACAACTCCATTGCCGGACCGTCGATTTTCTTCGGCAATCAGGACGCCATTTCAGAGATGCAGGTCGTAACCAATTACGACGCCGAGTTCGGCCGCAATACCGGCGCGGTGATCAATTACATCACCAAGTCGGGGACCAACCAATTTCACGGGACGGCATACGAATTCTGGCAGGGTTCGACCTTCGATTCGCTGGAGAATAACGAAAAGAATCCGCTGCTCGGTTTCTGTTTGCCGGGACAAACGGCAGCGGATGGCTGCATTGTGCCCAAGGTTCCCGGTTTCGTGGACAATCGTTTCGGCGGAACTGTGGGAGGGCCGATCAAGAAGGACAAGATCTGGTTTTTCGGCTCCGCCAACTTAGAACGGCAGCGCTTCGCGGGTTCGCCCGCCTCCACCGCCGGAGGGCTGGTACCTACGCCAAATGGCGACGCTCAACTGGCAGCGGCCTTTCCGACAAGCCCCATCGGTTTGATTGAAAGCGGGAGCCTTCCTAAGTTGAAGGCGAACTCACGAAAATGCGCTGGTCCCGCGCGAG
>ODAK010000110.1_pt1 | contig 88337 bp, 92 predicted proteins | sample 1539591 | NCBI WGS metagenome assembly ODAK01 (sample SAMEA3539303, study PRJEB22396) | soil metagenome | biome: tundra; feature: field; material: soil | place: USA | collected 2010-05 | depth 0.15 m | reverse complement strand
ATCCCCTCCCCCAACCCCACGGCCACCCCCACGGCCGTGGCACAACTCATCTAGGGCGCGGAAGGATGCGTCGCATTCGCCGGGTCACGGTGCGTTGACGAGCGTCTGTCGTGCGGCGTGAGCGTCCCGCCTTGACTCCTCGAGAGGGGGTTGTAGCCGCTAGGTCGGCTTATTCGCTGTCTGGTTTTGCCGAGTTGGGGTCAATAACAGCATGAGACTTCGTGAAAAGGGGCCGGCTACGCCAATCGGATCTGCTTCCAAGTTCCTGGGCTGGCTCCGGCACGTCGAGGTCTCCAATCGATGTGGCCAACACCTGCAGCCACGAGATCGGCGCGGCCTGGCTCAGGGGTGCTCTCGATGAGTTCCTCACTTGCCCAAGCGTTGCTGGATGCGCTGGATGATGCAGCGCTCGATGCGCTCGCTGAGCGCCTTGCGCCTGTAGGGTGTCTTTATTCGATCGGCACGGTTTTACGCGGCTACCGTGTACTCGTGGATGAGGCCGCCGAGCCGGTCGCGTCTGCGGATCGACCCGGTTGGCGGCATCCGGGCGGGCGGTGCTGGCCAGGGGGATTCAGGGAGCAATAGGCCGAGCGCGCGGTGTGACCTATGGCCGTTGTAGTGGCCGACGAACTCGCGTAGAACATGCTGCAGGTGCCGGCGGTTTGCGATCAGCAGCCAGTCGAGGCACTCGCGTCTGACTGTGCCGACGAATCGCTCGGCGACCGCGTTGGCCTTCGGTGCTCTGACCGGTGTGTGGATCACGCGGATGCCCTCAGCGTTGAAGGCCGTGTCGAAGGCGCTCGTGAACTTGCCGTCGTTGTCACGGATCAAGAACTCCAGGGGCCTGTCGCGGTCGCGGAGCGAGAACACGAGATTCCTCGCCTGCTGCGCTGTCCACGCACCATCCGGGTTCTCGGTCAAGCCAGCAAGGTGCACCCGCCGGGTGGAGAGCTCGATGAAGAACAGCACATAGATTCGCCGCAGGCTGATGGTGTCGACCGTGAAGAAGTCGCACGCGATCGTGCTGCGAGCCTGACTGCGGATGAACTGGCGCCAGGAAAGCCCGTCGCGCGCCGCGGCCGGTCCAAGGCCCGCGGCGGCGAGGATCCTACGGACGCTCGTGGCCGAGATGGCGAGCCCCCCGTGAAGCTCACCGGCGATCCGCTGATATCCCCTCCGCCGGTTCTCCCGGGCGAGCCGCAACACAAGCTCGCGGACTTCCTGGCTGACCTTGGGGCGCCCGGGACGCCGCCCCGGATACGTCCAGTGCTGGGCGACGAGCCGGCGGTGCCACGCCAGCAACGTTTCCGGGGTCACAAAGAACGAGCGCCACCGAGTCCGGGGGAGCAGTCGGCTCGCCGCGGCCAGGAAAGCACGGTCTGCGGGCCGCAACACCGGGCGCGATACCTGCCGGCGCAGCACCGCGAGCTCATGGCGAAGCACGACGATCTCAAGCTCCTTGAAATCCGACGAGCGGGGGCGCAGAAGCACGAGTGCCATCACACGCCCGAACATCACGTACAAGAACGACCCCAGCACCAGGCTCCTCCCATCGTCGACAGAGCCAGCGACACTACGAGCTCACAGAGCCCAAAACGCCCGCTACCAACGCACGATCGACTTTTGGCACCCCACAGGCGACTGGCGCTTCAAGGCTTTCGTGGCCTTCCCTGACGAGGTCATCGTGCTTGACCTCCGCGTTCATGAGGAGAGCGACTATCTGCCGCTCGATGCCGGGATGATTGTCCGCCAGCTTCGGAGCCAATGGCTGATCGACAACTGGCGGCCGGTGATCGACCAGGTACGCGAGCGCAGCAGCGAGCCGGTCATCCTGGGGTTCTTCCAGTAGCGCAGAGCGAACGCCAGCGACCCTCACTCGAGTCAGTGCTTCGCGGCGTGGACGGCGAGCCGGCTTGTGTTTTTAGTGGGTGCGGCGTCGCCAATGGTGGTGATGGTCGCGGTCGTGTGCAGGGTGTCGCCTTTTGCCAGGAGTGCTCTGGCGTAAGAGCTCAACGTCAGGGTGAGCTTGGCGCTGCTGGCAGCCCTGATTGTGTAGCGTGCGCTGGCCAAGAGCACTGTTTTGCTCTTGTGGTGCCTGGGGTGGTAGATGAGCCTGATTGAGACGGTTCCCGTGCATGTGCTCCTGCCGTCGTTGCACGTCAGCTCCAGGGCGAGCTTTCCGTTCTTGCTCGCTGTCGCTGAGAGGCTCGCCAGTGACGCGAAGGATGAGGCCCTCGCGCTGGTGAGGTTGGTGATCTTGGCGGATGCTTCTTGAGAGGGCGGGATAAGAGGCGGGGTGCTGTCCCCTGGCACTGTGGGGTTCTGGCCGGGCGCTTGCGAGAAGCCGACTAGTCCAACTGGCGATGTTGACCATGCGAGTCCGTTGCCCAGGGCTCCGGCGTGGTTGCTTCCCCAGCAGTCGAGCGCGCGGGTCGAGAGCGCGGCACACGCGCTCCCTGCGCCCGCGAAATCATTGTCTCCCCCTACGGCGATCTGGGTCGCGTTGGCGAGGCCCTGTACTTCGACGGGCGTGTCCCACTTGTCGCAGGCGTAATCCGTGCAGCCTTCCGGGCTTGCACCGGTGCCGTTCCCGAGTTGCCCTGAGAGGTTGCTTCCCCAGCAGTCGGCGTGGCCGTTCGACAGGAGGGCGCACGAGTCGCTTCCGCCGGCGGCGACTTCGATGGCGCCGGCGAGGCCGCTTACTTCGACCGGCGTCTTCGCGCAGGATTCGTAGTTGCAATGTTCGGGGCCAGCGGCGGTGCCGTCGCCCAATTGCCCGTTGTAGTTGGCTCCCCAACACTCGACGTGGCCGCTCGACAGCACGGCGCATGAGTGCTCATAGGCCGTCCCTACGCCGGTGACGCCGGCGAGGCCGTGCACCTGGGTCGGCGCGTCAGAGGCTAGTTCGGTGCCATTCCCGAGCTCCCCGATGAGGTTGCTTCCCCAGCAGTCGAGCTGGCCGCTGGCCAGCGCTGCGCAGGAATCGTATTCGCCCGCTGCGACCTGGGTGGCATTTGTGAGGCCCTCTACTTCGACAGGCGTATCTGAGGAGCCTCCGCGGGTGCCGTTTCCGAGCTCCCCTTCTCCGTTGTTGCCCCAACAGTCCACGTGCCCGCTCGAGAGCAGTGCGCACGAGCCATATGTCGATGTAGCGACCTGGGTGGCGTTCGTGAGATTCTTTACTTCGACCGGCGTCGTCGAGCTGTCGTAAGCGCCGTTGCCGAGTTGGCCGGCTTTGAAGGAGTCGCCTCCCCAGCAGTCGACGTGGCCGCTCGAAAGCACCGCACAGGAGTCGCCTTCGCCCACCGAGACCTGTACTGCGTCCGTCACGCCGTGTGCTTCGACTGGCGCCTCAGACCGTTCGGTGGTGCCGTCCCCGAGCTCTCCGTCGAAGTTTTCGCCCCAGCAGTCGACGTGACCGTCCGATTGCACTGCGCACGAGTGGGTGTAGGCGACGGCGACATGGGTGTAATCGGTCGGACCTTGCACTGCGATAGGCGTTGTCCAGTCGCCGCCGTTGGCGCCGTCGCCGAGCTGACCGGATTCGTTGTCTCCCAAGCAGTCGACGTTGCCATCCGATAGCAGCACACACGAGTCTTCTCCTCCCGCGGCGATCTGGGTGGCGTTCGTGACGCCGCGAACTTCGCCTGGCGTGCTCGAGTTTGCGATCGTTCCATTCCCGAGTTGTCCGTAGAAGTTTTCCCCCCAGCAGTCCACGCGGCTGTTTGACGTCAACACGCAGGAGTCCTCTCCGCCTGCCGTCAGTTGCGCGGCGCCCGTGACACCCTTCACTTCGACAGGCACGTACGACTGGCCAGTGGTGCCGTCGCCCAGCTGCCCAGCTTTGTCGTCCCCCCAACAGGCGACCTGGCCGCGCGACAGCAGCGCACACGAATGCCCGCTGCCAGCGGCGATCTGCGTGGCAGTGGCGATGCCCTGAACTTCCACGGGTGTTTCCGACGCGCCGATTTTGCTCGGGTCGACGCCAAGCTGCCCATATTCGTTTTCTTCCCAACACTCGACGTGGCCACTGGACAGGAGCGCACACGAGTCTCCTCTTCCCGCCGCGACCTGGGTGGCGTTGTCGATCCCCGACACTTCGACGGGCGTTAGGCGTTCGTAGACGATGTGTCCGATGTCTTCGCCGCCCCAGCAATCGACGTGTCCGCTTGAGAGCACCACGCACGCGTGCTGAAAGCCGACGGCGAGTTGGGTCGCGTCGGAGACCCCGTGCACTTCAACGGGTACATCTGAGTTGGCATTCTGGTTGCCGTCGCCGAGCGCTCCGGAATTGGCGTTGCCCCAGCAATCGACGTGCCCGCTCGACAGCAACGCGCACGAATCTCCCTCGGCAACCGAAACCGCGACGACGGAAGTGAGGCCGAGCACTTCGACCGGTACATCCGAGCTCGCCAGGGTGCCGTTGCCGAGCTGCCCAGATTCGTTCGCCCCCCAACACTCGACATGGCCGCTCGATAACACCAGGCACCCATGGCCCACTCCCACGGCAAGCTGAGCAGCACCGGCGCCAGCAGAACACGCCAGGCACCCAACCAGCACCCCGGCAGCCACGAGAGCCCTGATATCCCAGGCCCTCATCGATCGACGAATAGCTGTTGCGAGGTCAGGAGATCAAGCTCCCCGGCCACATGAACCCACGCAACGCACCTTCCCGCGACCGTCAGCGTGTAGACGAACGACGGCGCGTCGTCGAAGGATGGTTCTGGGGGGCTTGGAAAGACCGAGGCTTGGGGCACGAAAGCTCCTGTCGGCTTGCGAGTGCAAATGCCGGAAGTCAGATCGTGGTGCCAGTCCCGATTCGGCCGACCACAGCGGTGCCCTCCTCAGCCGAGCGTAGCATGTGAGTGTCCTGGGTCAACTAGCGCGCCGAACGCGAGCGCCGACGACTCCAGATCACCCCGTTGAGAGCCATTGCACCGAAGGGCACGAAGAGCACGATCCCGACGTCGTCCCAGGGGCTACCGGTCCCGGTCAGTCCGCAGACGACCAGCATGGCCAGCCCGACCAGCGAGACTGAAACACAGGCGCCTTGCCAGCGCCTACTGCGGGGTCCGCGCTCAACGAGAACCTGATGCGCAAGTTCTGGTTGACGCTCGTTGTCCACGCGCAGGCTTTACCCGGTTTCAGGAATTCGATACGTGAGATGCTTACGGACTTCGGCCGAGCGTCGTTTGTCGGAACTGGGTAGCTTGTCCAGACGATGATCGCGAAGCCGGGGTCCCCCAGCGGATGGTCACCGAGCGAGTCCGTCCCCTCGTTGACTTTGATCTACAGATCGTCGACTACGAAGATCTCAAGATCATCCTTGTCGAGGTCAAGTCCGGTGGCCAGCCGCCGTATGGCGTGGGAACCACTGATCACAAGATCGCCTACCACGTCCGTCGAGGGGCGACAACGTTCCCGGCCGCGCCGGTCGACCTCAACAACGTGGTGAGATCACGCATTCCATCGTCGCCCGCCCGGCCGTCCGGACCGCTCGGGCGGCGGTAACAGAAGCCTCACCGAGCTGCAAACTCGATTGCCTGACGCCTCTCATACGCTAAACTGCCCCCTTGCAGGAGCTATTTATGCCAGGGAAGATCGCCGACCGCCCAATGCTCACGCGCCGCGAGGCCGTTGAGCTCGTCCATGTCCCGCTCGGTGCCCTTGACAAGGCCATCGAGCAGAAGGTCGTGACCGCGCACCGCCGTCGGGACCGCACCTGGCTACGCAGCGAGGACATCGGCGTCGTCGTGCTCCTGCAAAGGACAGCATTCCCGCTGCCACTGACCGTCAAGCGGAAGATCAAGCGATGGGTCCGCGAAACCGAGCCATATCGACTCGAACACGACTCAGAGCTAGCGATCAGCGACGCTCTCATCATCCGCTGGTCCTCCGAGCTGACCGAGATGGTCCAGGCAGCCGAGAGCTATGCGAGGCTGCGCGACCAGTGGATCGAGACGGACCCAAGCATCAAGGGCGGCGAGCCGGTCATCCGCAGCACACGCCTCGGCGTTCGCGCGGTCGCTCAGCGCCTCGATCACGGCGACACGATCGGGACCCTGGCCGAGGACTACCCCCACATTCCTGCGGAGGCGTTCCTGACCGCATACACCTACGCGCGAGCGCACCCCCGCCGCGGCCGGCCGGCCAAGCCTTGGCGGGGCAGCGATGAAGCTCTGGATCGACGAGGACCTCTCCCCGTCGCTGGTTGAAGTCGCCCATGCTCGCGGTCTCGACGCCGCCTGCAACCGCGATCGAGGGCTCCTCGGAGGCTCCGACCTCGAAGTCCTGCGGCGATGCATTGACGAGGACCGCACGCTCGTCACCAATAACCTCGGCGACTTCCGCCGCCTCTGCAAGACCCGCTCAGCACACCCAGGCCTGATCGTGCCGCCCACGCCGTCCCGTGCAGCACAGCAGGAACTCCTCATGAGCGTGCTGGCTTACGTAGAACGGCGAGCCCGGGAAGCCGGAGCCGCCGACTCCGGAGAGTTCATGATCAACAGGGTTGTTGAGGTGAGTGACGCGGGAGCCTGTGCAGACTTCCCGCTGCCAGAGCTGGACTAACCACGCCGATAGGCGACTCGAGAGAGCGTCGATAGCCTCAACCCGGTGCAGCCGGATCTGGATATGGGGTTAGGCCTGAGCCGAAGATGGTGAGCGAAAGGCGGATGTACCCAAACAGCTCGAGAGCAGCCGCGCAACCGAACGACCTCTCGGAATCCACACGGTGCCGGCCAGTCCATGCACTGGAACAGGCACATGTGCCTGAATCGCCGGTGTTCAGCAGTCGCCAGCAACGGGGCTCGCCGCGGCGAGCATCTCCAGCAGCGCCGCGCGTAGCTCCGGCCAGGGATCCCGCCCACGGCGATTGCGCGGCTCAAAGCTCTCCGTCAGCGCGAGCCCGCGTATGGCGTTGAGCACCACCCGCAGGCGATGCTCCCAGCTGGGCGCGCCGACGAGATCTCCCGCGGCCTCGTGCACAACCTCTCCGATGCTGCGGGCGAGCTCGCGCTCGACAGGAACGAGGCCGTCGTGCAGTTGGGGATCGTCGGCGGCGGCGACCCAGACCTTTACGAAGACTGTGAACAGGCTGCTCGAGAAGTCGGCCCAGAGAAGGTCGAGCAGCACTTCGGAGCGCTTCGTCTCGTCGGTGGGGAGGATGGTGAGACGTTCGCCGAACTCGGCTATGCGCCGCTTCGCGAGCTCTTCGATCGCGGCACTGACGAGATCGACCCGGCGGGGGAAATGGTGGCTCTGCGCGCCAGATGACACACCTGCGCGTTCGGCGACGAGCCGTGTCGTAGTCGCCGAGTATCCGACCTCGACCAGGCTCTCGATCGTCGCGTCGAGGAGCTTTGCCCGAGTCTCGTCGCGGCGTTCCTGCTGGGTGCGTCTCGGGGTGAGCGGCGCTGTGGGAGTGGGCCTGGGCGAGTCGGTTCGTGGCATCGCGGTCGCTGGTCCTCGGAGCTCGATTGAGGCCGGTTCCCAACTAAACCGAGCAAGCGCTCGGTTTGTATAGTACCGAGATGGTGAGCACGACCCGCAGCCCGCCGCCGAGGCGGGGCGCCATCGCGGCCGCGTGAGCGCATCCTGACCACTTGCACGAAAGGCACGCTCATGAGCAACCGCACATATGTCATCGGCGTCGGCATGACGCGATTCGAGAAGCCCGGTACCAAGGACGGCGATTACCCCGACTGGGCCAAGCAGGCGGGCGAGCTGGCGCTCGCCGATGCCGGGATTCCCTACGAGGCGATCGAGCAGGCCTTCGCGGCGTATTGCTACGGCGACTCCACTGCCGGTCAGCGAGCCCTGTATGGGCTTGGGCTCACCGGCATCCCTGTGGTCAACGTCAACAACAACTGCTCGACTGGCTCGAGCGCCCTGTATCTCGCTCGCCAGGCCGTCAAGGGCGGGCTCGTCGACTGCGCGCTCGCCCTCGGCTTCGAGAAGATGGAGATGGGGTCGCTGGGCGCCAAGTTCACAGATCGCACCAATCCGATGGACCGTCACGTGGCTGCGCTCGGGGAGCTGCGGGAGTGGGAGTCCGCGCCGTTTGCCCCGCAGATGTTCGGGATGGCTGGACGCGAGCACATGGAGAGATACGGCTCGACTCCCGAGCACTACGCCTGGATCGGGTGGAAGAACCACAAGCACTCCGTCAACAACCCCTTTGCGCAGTTCCAGGACGAGTACTCGCTGCAGGACATCAAGGACGCCAAGGAGATATACGCGCCACTGACAAAGCTGCAGTGCTCGCCCACATCCGACGGCAGCGCCGCCGCGATCGTCGCAAGCGAGCGATTCGTCGAAGCTCATGGCCTGGGCGACCAGGCCATCGAGATCGCCGGCCAGGCAATGGTGACCGACCTGTCGAGCACCTTCGAGTCGAAGTCCTCGATCGTGATCGTCGGCGCCGACATGACAAGGACGGCAGCCGAGCGTGCGCTGGATGAGGCCCAGACCGGGATCGAGGAAGTGGACGTGGTGGAGCTCCACGACTGCTTCAGCGCCAACGAGCTGATCACCTACGAGGCGCTCGGTCTTGCCGGCGAGGGCGAGGGCCACAAGCTCATCGACGCCCAGGCCACCACCTACGGCGGCGACGGTCCCGTCGTCAATCCCTCGGGGGGCCTGATCTCCAAGGGCCACCCGCTCGGCGCCACCGGCCTGGCGCAGTGCTCGGAGCTCGTCTGGCAGCTGCGCGGCACGGCCGACGCCCGCCAGGTCGAGGGCGCCGAGGTCGCCCTGCAGCACAACATCGGCCTCGGCGGCGCCGCCGTCGTGACCGTCTACAAGCAGGCCGCATGATCGTGGCTGGCGCCCCGACGTAGGGCTTGTGCGGGCGGAGCTTGCCTGTACAGTTTCGATAATGGCTGCTGGCGTCGGACCGACCGCGGGGGCAAAGCCGCCACGAGCCGCCGTCAAGCGCCTGCGGCGTCGCGCCCGGCGCGTGAAGCAGACCGTCAGGCGCACCCGCAAGAACCTGCTCGAAGGCGGCTTTCGCAGGAGCCTTGAAGATCCCGACGTGCCCTTGAGCATCGACATGGACAGCGACTCGCGCACGCTGCTGGTCGCCTTCGGCGGCATGCACCGGGACATGGGGATGCCGCCATTCGAGTTCTTCGCGGTCACGCGCGAGATCCCCTCGAAACGCCTGTTCGTGCGCGACCTGCGCCGTGCGTGGTACCACAAGGGCATCGAAGGCCACGGCGAGACGATCACGGCCGCGGCCGACTCGCTGAAAGAGCTGATCGCCCAGCACGAGGTCGATCGGTTGATCACGGTGGGGTCCTCGGCCGGTGGCTACGCGGCGCTCGTCTTCGGAGCCCTGCTCGGTGCAGACAAGGCGCTGAGCTTCGGGCCGCAGACGGTCATCGACCCCGCCACCATCGCCGCGATCGGGGACCATCGCTGGGATGGGGAGCTCGCGGAGCTGCAGGCGGCGGGAGTGCTCGACGCGAACTGGACCGATCTTCGCTACGCGCTGCCGCGCGCCCGCAGCGGGGAGACCGCGGAGACCTCCTACGAGATCTACTTCTCCCACAACAACACCCGTCCCAACACCGGCCCCGGCCGCGATCGCGCTCACGCCGAGCGTCTCAGGGGCGTGGAGGGGGTGCGTCTCTATCGCTTCGGGCACGGCGGACACATGATCGCTCGCTCGCTGCGCGAAAACGGCGCCTTGGACAAGATCCTGCGGCGGGCGCTCCTCGCCACGCCGCAGTAGCTCAGCCAGCCCGCGCTACCGAGCCTTCGCGAAGGCCGTCATTCGAACCCGCCGATGCCTTCTTCGCTCTTGTCACACCTGGAGGAGTCGAGCTGTTCGGGCGTCGAGCTCACGACCGTGAAGTGACCGCTGCTCGTCGGGGCAACGAGCAGCGTGCCCTCACATCTTTCTGCCTTCAGGTGGCAGAGATCCCGACCGTGCGCCGCCGCAGCGCAGTGTGTCCCCGTGGTGCTGTAGGCGGTGTCGATCAGTTCCTGCATCCGGCCAAGCGACACCGGGCTGCCGGCGGGCAGGAACGCGACGAGCGCGATCGCCGCGATCGCGGCGGCGGCCCCCGCCGCATACAGGCGCCTATGCCCCTGAGCGAGCCACGCTCGCGCCTCGGCGATGCTCCGACCGGGTGGCGCTGCTCGATCCATTGCGCTCCGAGGATATAGGCGCGCTTCTTGTGCAAGGCGCGTCGGGGCGTGTGGGCGAGCGCGTCCCTACCGGGCCAGCAGCGTGATCTGCGCCGTCGCGGTCTGTCGATCTGGGCCGGTCGCACTGGCTCGCAGCACGAGGCGCAGCACACCCAGGCGGCGCACGGCTCGCATCTGTGGGTGCGTGAGCCTGATCGTGATCCCCGCGCTACCGGGCGCTCTCAGCACAGTGTGGCCCGAGCCGAGCACCGTGCGCACGATGCACACGCCGGGGGCGTTGAGGTGACAGCTCAGGTGGATCGCTCTTGCACGGAGGATGTCGCGAAGGGTCTGTCTGCGCACGGTCAGCCTCAGCTTGAGGGGAGGCGCGGGCTCGGGCAGAGCCGATCCTTGAAGCGCCGCCGCCGGGCCCGGACCCGTAGCGATCTGATCTCCTGCGGCGTGCGAACCTGTCGCCTCGGTCGATTCGGCTTCCGCCTTGGCCACGATCGTGATCGGGCGCCGCATGCTGCTGCTATAGCCGAGGATCTCGGTGCTGGCGAACGTCACCATGTATCTACCCGGACGGGTGTAGGTGTGGGTCGCGTTGGTGGCGGCTGCGCTCGTGCCGTCGCCGAAGCTCAGCTTCGGCGACCACACATCCGTGGGCGAGACCGCGAAGGTGACCGGCGTGCCCACCACACCTTCGGGTGGAGCCGCAAAGCCTTCGGCGGGAGGTTCGACCGAGTCATATCCCGCGGCCTGGACCGCATAGCTGCCGCAACTCGTGATTTCGCCCCCGCTTTTTTCGCAGGTTCCTCCGTTCGTGATCCAGATGGCAGTGGCATCGCCCTGCGCCGCCGGCGCTTCGCCCTCTGCGTCGAGCACCACATCCGCTTCGCTCGACCGCTGGCCTTCGGCTGACAGGCTCGCCGGCGCCTCCCATTCCGATTCCGCGCCCGCCGGACGGTAGTCAGCCTGCACCACGTCCTCTGTGCCGTCAGAACGCTCCCACATGAGCACCGCGTTGCCAGCTTGATCGAAGGCGGCCCGTGACGGGTAGGCGTTTGCCCCGTCCTGCGAGAGCGTGGTGGGGGTTTCCCAGCTGCCGCCGGCGGGCCGATAGCTCGCCCGAACCCGGGTGTAGCTGCCGATGTTTTTGGAGGAGCTCTCCCATGCGACGATCGCGTCGCCATGGGGATCGAGTGCCACCCGCGGACCCTGTGCTTCGTGTTCTTCGCCGGGCAGGGTGATCGGGGCCTGCCACGCTTCGCCCGCGGGGCGATAGGCGACCCGCACCACCGAGGTTTCTTCGGGATGGCCTGTCCAGACGACCATCGTGTCGCCGTGTGCGTCCAACGCGATATAGGGGTTGCCGCCTTCTTCGCCGTTCTGTGAAAGCGTGCTCGGTGCCTGCCAGGCTTCGCCGGTGGGTCGAAATGCCGTCTGCACCACATATCTCGAGCCGTCGAAGTGCATCCACACCGCGGTCGCGTCTCCCTGCGAGTCGACCGCCATCACCGGGGTCAACGATTCGCTGCCCGAAAGGTCCTGTGGCGCCTGCCAGCTGCCATTCGCGGGCTTGTACGCCGTCTGAATGGTCCCCGCCCGCATCCAGAGGGCGGTCGCGTCACCTCGTGCGTCCACGGCAACCTTGGGTTCGAGGTCGGCCATCGTGCCGCTGGGCCCCGAGATCGTGACCGGGGTCTCCCAGCTGCCGCCCGCGGGCCGGTAGTCCGCCTGCACGAGGAGGTCGTTGGCTCCCTCGTAGCGTTCCCAGACCACCGTGACGTCGCCTGCCCCGTCCACCGCGATCTGCGGAGCCGAGGCGTCATGGGCTCCTGCGAGAGCTTCTGCTTCTTCCGCTTCTTCGGAGAGATCGGTAGGCGCCTGCCAGGCTTCGCCGGCGGGACGGTATGCGGTCTCGACGACCGTGTCGCTTCCGTTCCAGCGGTCCCACACGGCCGTCGCGTTGCCCGCGGCGTCTAGTACCAGGTGCGGCGCCCCGGCGTGTTCGCCGGCTTCGGAGAGCTCGATCGGCGCTAGCCAGCCCGCCTGTGCGCTCGGCGCCGCAAGCAGGCCGATCACCAGCACGATCGGCAGGGCCCAGCTCGCGCGCATGTAGGGATGGTACTCCTCCACGCCGTCCATTCGGTGGTGTTCGACCAGTCGCAACCGGGCGTGGCCGCGGCGGCCTTGTGCGCTCCGTGAGAACTCGCTCAGCTGAGTTCAGCTGGATGGCGCCACGCCGATGAACAGAGCGCACCGACACCAAACCGACAGAGGGAGAAGACAGATGAGCATCAACCCGATCGCTGGAGTGGGCCCCGTACAGGGTCATTCGCCCGCTCCCGCCGCAGCCAAGCCGGAGGCGGGCGAGGCTCCGGGCGCTCCCGATCACGACACCGACGCGGACAACAGCGGCACGCCGCCCGCCGCCAGGGCGGGCGCGGCCGCGCTCCCCGGAACCCTGAACGTCAAGGCGTGAGCGCCCTGGTGGTCGCCGCGGCGCCCGGCGACCACCGCAGCGCCCGGCCTTCGACTGGCGCCGGCTCTGGCAGCTTTCTTCATTTGACTTGAGGCTCTCTTTGCAGAGGCGCGCTTTGCTGGTAGGCAGAGATGCCACCCGCCACGACCCTGACGCGCAGGCAGCTGCTCCGCTCGGCCGGCCTGGGCGTCGCCGGGCTGACGCTCACTGGCGCTCTCGGTGAGATCACCACGCGGGCGCTGGCCTCGCACGCCCCGGGTCCGCCCACCGCGCCCAGGTGGCGCACCCGACCCGACCTGCGCATCCCCGCTCTCACGGTCAACCGCAGCGAGCCGGGCGTCTCGAGCGACCCGATCTTCATCGCTCCCTACAACGCGCCCGACGCTCAGGCCGGCGCGGTGATCGTGGACAATCGCGGCGAGCCGATCTGGGAGAACCCGCTGGCGGGCATGGTCACCACCAACTTCCGCGTGCAGAGCTACCGCGGCAGCCCGGTGCTGACCTGGTGGGAGGGAAGCATCGAGCTCGGCCACGGGGTGGGCGAATACGTGATCGCCGACGCCCGCTACCGCACCGTCCGCCGCGTGCAGGCCGCGCGGGGGCTGCACGGGGACCTGCACGAGTTCGTGATCACCCCCGAGGACACCGCGCTGCTCACCAGTTACGTGGTCGAAGACGCCGACCTCTCGAGCGTCGGCGGCTCGCCCAAGGGCACGATCCAGGACGCCGTCTTCCAGGAGATCGACCTCGCCAGCGGTCGCGTGCTGCTCGAGTGGCACAGCCTCGAACACATCGCCCTGGAGGAGTCCTACTCGCCGGTGGGCGCAGACTGGGACTTCTTCCACGTCAACTCCGTCGGCCTCGATGGCGACGGCAGCCTCCTGGTCTTCGCGCGCAGCACCCACACCGTCTACAAGCTCGATCGCAGCGGCGCCATCCTCTGGCGGCTGGGGGGCAAGCGCAGCGACTTCGCGATGGGCCCCGGCAGCGCCTTCGCCTGGCAGCACGACGCTCGTCGCCAGCCTGACGGGACGCTCACGGTCTTCGACAACGGCGCCACCCCGGCCGTCGAGCCGCTCTCGCGCGGCCTGATCCTCGAAGTCGACGAGCAGGTCATGACCGCCACGCTGCTGCGCCAGTACACCCATCCGAAGATCCTCACCGGCTCTCAGGGGAGCGTGCAGCCGCTCCCCAACGGCAACGTGTTCGTGGGGTGGGCGAAGCGCCGCACGTCTCCGAGTTCCACCACTCCGGGCGCATGCTCTTCGACGCCACGCTCGGTCGCGAGTATCAGTCCTACCGCGCCTTTCGCCTTCCCTGGAGGGCCCGTCCGGCCGAGGAGCCCGCGATCGCGTTGGCGGGACGCGGACGCGCGCGCACGGCATACGTGAGCTGGAACGGCGCCACCGACGTCCACGTCTGGCAGCTGCTCGCAGGCGAGACGCCCACCGCGCTGCAGCCGGCGGTCGCGGTGCGCGCGCAGGGCTTCGAGACCGCGATGCCAGCAGCGCAGGCCGGCCGCTACCTGGCCGTGAGGGCGCTCGATGCGACCGGAGCCGCGATCGGGCAGTCCTCTACCGCCGCGATCGCCGCTTGAGCGCCACCGCGACGCTCAGGTGCAGCGAGCATGCTCCGAACACGCCCAGCACCGCCAAGCCGACAACATGCCACGCAGGTGCGTCGCTGAGGCTCGCAAGCACCAGGCCGAGGGCCGCGAGCCAGGCGCAGAAGACCGCTGCGCCCAGGCGCAGGGGGCTGCGATTGGGGACCGCCACGTCGGGGGAGCTCGGCCAGGGTGAGCAGTTTCCGGTCGTGCATCGTCTCGGTCGTTTCCACGATCGACGCGCAACCAAACTCCTCCGGCGCCCATTCCCCGTTTAGCCCCGCGGCGGCGCGGGCAGCCCAGAGACATGACCACAGACACCAGGCAGATCCCCCTGATCCCACCGCGCGGCGGCTCGCAGATACCCCAGCTCGGCTTCGGCGTCTTCCAGGTGCCACCCGAGCAGACCGAGGAGGTGGTGGCCACAGCGCTCGAGGCCGGCTACCGGCACCTGGACACGGCTGCCGCCTACCGCAACGAGGCCACTGTCGGGCAGGCCATCCGCGCGTCCTGGCTGAGCCGTGGCGAGATGTTCGTCACGACCAAGTGCTTCAACGACGACCAGGGCCACGAGGAGGCCAGACGTGCCTTCCACGCGAGCCTCGAGCGCCTGGAGATGGACTACGTCGACCTCTACCTCATCCACTGGCCGGTCCGGCCCACGACCGCTACGTGGAGACCTGGAAGGCGTTCATCGAGCTTCGCGACGAGGGTCTGATCCGTGCGATCGGCGTGTCCAACTTCCAGCCCGCCCACCTCGAGCGCCTGATCGCCGAGACGGGGGAGACACCTGCGATCAACCAGGTCGAGCTGCATCCCTACCTCCAGCAGCAGGGACTGCGCCACGAGCACGACGAGCTCGGGACGCCGGCCGGCGGACCGGTCCGGACACGGACACGTTCGTGCGTCCCTGACTGCGCACTGACTACGTAGTCGTGGGGTGGAGCGGGGTGTCCGCCGTGTGCGCGGCTGGGAGGATGTAGCCGCCGGACGGACTCGGCGGCGCTTCCACGTGCCTGTCGCATACACATACCCCCACACAGGAGCTCTGGATATGAGGTTTCATTTGACGCCGGTCCTCGGTGCCGTGGCGGCGCTTGCGCTCGCGCCCGCCGCCGCGTTGGCTGCCCTACCCACCGCGCACAGCACTCTGATCGTGCCGAACAAGTCGCTCGCCGGCGTCAAGCTCGGCAGCTCGCTCGCCGCCGCCAGCTCCGCGTGGGGCAAGGGCGGCACCTGCGGCTTGGCCAGCTGCAGCTACACGACAACCGGCGATCGCAACGGAACGGCCGCCTTCCTGATCGCGGCGACCACGGTCGGCGACCCCGAACGGGTGGTGAGCGTGGCGGTCGAAGCGGGCGTGCTCAGTGCGAGCACGGGCAAGCACAACTTCAACACCCCGCTCGCCCGCTACAAGACCGCCAGCGGCATCGGCATCGGCTCGACCCTCGCGCAGCTGCGACACGCCTACCCGCACCTGGTCAAGGAGATTGGCGCGCCCTTCTACACCCTCAAGGGACCGGGAGAAGGCTTCACCGGCTTCAGCGTCTCCGAAGGCCGCGTCCAGGGCGTCAAAATGCAGAGCGTGCACCTCGGCTAGGCGCACGGCCCATCCGTGGACGGCGCGGGGTCAAGTGGATGGCCATATCGGCCGATGCTTGACACGTGCCGGCTTCGCCAGACCAGCCCTTCACGACCGAGGACGTCCTGGATGTCCTCGGCACCGCTGCCGACTACGCCGCGGTTGCTGCCATGCGCGAGCTGCCCGAGGCGCTGATCTTCGTCTTCGACAGAGATCTCAGGTTCCTCGTCACCGCCGGACAGGCCTTCGAGCGCATGGGCAAACCGTCGGCCTACGGCGAGGGCCAGTTCGTCGCCGGAGCCTTCCCGGCCGAGGTGTGGAGCGTCGTGGAGCCCCTCTTCCGCTCTGCCCTGGAGGGCGAGACGCGCACGCGCGAGCTCTGGACCGACGAACAGCGCCACTGTCTGATGGTCGACGCGGGCCCGCTGCGCCTCAACGGTCCCGACGGGCGGCCCGACGCGCAGGCCGTCGCCGGCGGCGTGGCCATGGTGCTGGACATCACCGCGCGCAGGCAGGCCGACCTGCTCGCCGGCAGGCACCCGAGCGCCGGCTTCGAGGAGGTCTTCGAGCGCGCGCCCGTCGGAAGCGGCCTGCTCGACCGCGACGGACGCTGGCTGCTGGTCAACCGCGCCCTGTGCGAGATCACCGGCTACACCTCAGATGAGCTGATCGGCAAGCGCTTCGACGGGATCATCCATCCCGACGACGCCTTCAACGATCGCGAGCAGCGCCGCCGGCTGCTCGCCGGCGAGATCCCGGCCTTCCAGATCGAGAAGCGCTACTTCGACGCGGCCGGCGAGACCGTCTCGGCGATCGTGTCGATGTCGCTCGTGCGCGACGAGCACGGGGCGCCGCTTCACTACATCGCCCAGCTCCAGGACGTATCCGAGCGCAAGGACCTCGAGGAGCATCTGCTGCACCTCGCAGATCACGACGAGCTCACGGGGCTGCGCAACCGCAGGCTCTTCGAGCACGACCTCAAGCTCCAGGTGGCGCGGGCACAGCGCTACGGCGAGGTCGCCGGGCTGATGATCCTCGATCTCGACAACTTCACCCATATCAACGACCTCCATGGCGAGAGGGCAGGCGATGAGACCCTGGCCGCGGTCGCGCGCGCCCTCACCCGCAGGCTCAGGGAAACGGACCTGATCGCGCGGCTGGGCGGCGACGAGTTCGCGGTGCTCCTGCCCCACATAGACGAGGAGGGCATCGCGGTCGTGGCCGAAGGCCTGGAGCGCGTGATACCCGCCTGCACGATCGATGTCGGAGACGATGTGCTGCATCCCAGCGCCACGATCGGCTACACGCTCATCGACGCCCACACCGAAAGCGCCGAGCAGGCGCTCGTCGACGCCGAGCGTACGTTGTGCGCGGCGCGGCGCAGCACTCCCCGCCGTTTGCCCTGAGCAGCGCCCCGGGCGTGGGGTCAGGGACTCTCACTGATCCTGGCGGAGCCCTCCGCCGCGGCCAATACGCTCAAGAGATGCAGCCAAACGAGCGGCTGGCCGTGATCGATCTCGGCTCCAACTCCTTCCGCCTGGTCGTGTTCGTGGCCGGCGATGGCTGGTGGAGGCGCACCGACGAGATCTACGAGCCGGTCCGCATCGGCGAGGGGCTGCTCGCGACAGGCAGCCTCGGCGAGAAGCCGATGCGCCGCGCATTGGCCACGCTCGACGTCTTCGCCCACTTCTGCCGCGCGAGCAACCTCCAGGAGGACGCTATAGACGCGGTGGCCACGAGCGCGATCCGCGACGCCGAGAACGCCGAGGGCTTCCTGGAGCGCGCCCGCGAGTGCTTCGGCGGCCCGATCAGGGTCCTCAGCCGCGAGGAAGAGGCCCGCTACGGCTATCTGGCGGCCGTCAACTCGACCACTCTCGCCGACGGCTGTGTGCTCGACCTCGGCGGCGGCTCGATGCAGCTCGTTCGCGTGGGCGAGCGCCTGGCGCAGCAGTCGGGCTCGTGGCGGCTGGGCACGGTCCTGATGAGCGAGCGCTTCCTGCCGCCCAACGGACCGGCCAAGCGCAAGCAGCTGGAGGAGCTCAGGGAGCATGTCGCCGCCGAGCTCTCCCAGGCGGACTGGCTCGCCAAGGCGGCGGGACGCGAGGGCACGCGGCTGGTCGGGATCGGCGGAACGGTGCGAAACCTCGCCGCCGCCGCCCAGCGCGCCGCCGGCCTGCCATCCAACGGCGTGCAGGGAATGGTGATCGAGGCCGGCGCCCTGGATGAGCTCGTCGAGCGGCTCGCCTCGCTCCCGGCCTCCGAGCGGGCGAGCGTTCCGGGCATCAAGCCGGCGCGCGCCGATCTGATCCTCGCCGGCGCCGTGGTCGTGCAGGGCGTGCTGCTGGCGGGAGGCTTCGAGGCCCTCGAGACAACCGAGGCGGGGTTGCGCGAGGGGGTCTTCTTCGAGCGCCTGCTCGCCGATCGGGCCCCGCCCCTGTTCGAGGACGTGCGCCGCGCCAGCGTCATGAACATGGCCGCCCAGTACAGGGTGGACCTCGAGCACACCCGCCACGTGGCGAAGCTCGCGCTGGGAATGTTCGACGAGCTCGCGCGGCTGGGCCTGCACGAGGGCGATCCGCGCGAGCGCGAGCTCCTGTGGGCGGCCTGCATGCTCCACGACGTCGGCATGTCGATCGACTACGACGACCACCACAAGCACTCCCGCTACCTGATCCTCAACAGCGGCCTGGCCGGCTTCACGCCGGTGGAGACGGCCATCATCGCCCAGTCGGCGCGCTATCACCGCAAGGGCATGCCCGCGCCCGGGCCGATGGCGCCCCTGTTCGGCGAGGGCGACGCGGCTCGACTGGACCGCTGTGCCGCGCTGCTGCGCCTCGCCGAGGACCTCGAGCGCTCGCGCGATCAGCTCGTGCGACGCACCACGATCGAGCTCAGCAACGGCACGGTCGAGCTGACGCTGATCGCCGAGGGCGAGTCGGCCGTCCCCCGCTGGGCGGCCGGGCGCGAGCGCGAGCTGTTCGCGCGTGCCTTTCACCGCCAGCTCTCCGTCGCGGCCTAAGCAGCGGCGAGCGCGCGTTCGTGTCCCGCGCAGTCGAACAGCGTGAGGCCGTACGGGTAGCCGATCGGGCTGTGCCACACCGACGGCTTGATCTGCGTGCACGCTTGCAGCACGGCCTTGGTGGCGAGGTTGCCGCCGCGCGTTGAGTACTCGCCGCCGAGCAGCACCCAGCGGGCCTGCCCCCGGGCCACGTAGCGCGCGAGGCCGGGGCCGTCGAGCGCGGGATCGGTGCCGCTGTAGCCGCCCACCGCGCCCGCCTTGAACCCCATCAGCATGAGCGGCGCGGCCGTGTCCGAGGCCACGGTCAGCACCGCCCAGCGCGTCCCCGGACGGTGGGCGCTCGCATAGGTGTCAAGCGCGCGGTAGACCTCCAGGTCGCGGTCGCTAACGCCGAAGCCGTTCTGCGAGCCCGCCGTCTGCGTGGGGCCGGCCACCGGGAAGGTGCCCTCCACGGGCGCGAGCCAGGTCGAGGCTGCATAGCCGGTGGGAGCGATGAGCAGCACGACGAAGATCAGCGCGAGCGCCGGCAGCGCCAGGCGCTGAAGCGCGACGAGTCCGCCGAGGCCCACGGCGGCCCCGCCGATCAGCAGCGGGGTGAACCACAGCATGTAGTGCTCGCGGTGCATCAGCACGAGCTGCGCCGCCACCGTCGCCGCGACCGCGCACGGCGCGAGCGCGAGCGCCCACAGCCGCCGCGGGCCGCGCGCGAGCGCCAGCAGCGCGACCACCCCCGCTCCCGCCATCGCTCCCGTTCCGGGCGCCAGCGCCGAGACGTAGTAGGGGTGGACGATCCCCTTGGACATGCTCAGCACGACCACCTCGACGAGGAACCATCCGCCGAGCACGATCGCGCTCGCCAGGCGCGGGTCGCGCCGTCCGAGCTCGCTCGTGGGCGCGGGTCCCGTCTCCGGCTCTGGCGTCACGTTCGCGTCTCCATGCGCGCCCTCGCTCGCGCTCGTCCGCCGGCGATCGACCCAGGCGAGCAGCGCCACCGCCAGCAGCCCGAACAGCGCGAACGGGAGCATCCAGGCGGCCTGGTCGCCCAGCCCGGTCCCGAACAGCCGCAGCGGGCCCGGCGGGCCGCCAAACGGGATCGGGTACTTGGCCCGACGCGAGGTCGAGCTCGACTGCGACGACGCCGGTTTGGGCGCGGGCGGTTTGGCCGCCGGCGTCTTGGGCTTGGGCTTGGCGGTGCTCGAGTGGTGGGGGAGGGGCACACGGGCGCCTGGCTTCACGACCACCGAGTTGGGACCGCCGGCCTGCCCTTCCACGCGCCCGAAGCCGTTGTATTCGAATGTCAGGCCGAGCTCGGAGTTGTTGGTCGAGCTCCCCACGTAGGGGCGCTTGGAGGCGGGCGTGAGATCGACGAACGCCAGCCACGCGCCCGATACGACCACCATCGCCAGGGCGGCCACGAGCAGCTGCGCGGCGCGGCGGCGCAGCGAGCCGGGGGCGCACACGAGATATCCCAGCGTGATGCCCGGGACGACGAGGAAGGCGGCGAGCGTCTTGGTGTTGAAGGCCAGGCCCACGAGCACGCCGCACCAGATCAGGGTGCGCCAGCGCCCTGTTTCGCTCGCGCGCAGGCCCGCCCCGCAGGCGAGCACCAGCAGCAGGATCAGCAGCGCGTCCACGCCGTTCTCGCGCGAGACGGCCACGAACGAGGGGAACACGGCCATCGCGAGCGCTCCCGCGAAGGCCGCCAGCGCGCCCAGGCGGCGGGCCAGGATGAGATAGAGAGCGCCCACCGCCAGCACCCCGGCGATCGCCTCGGGCAGCAGCAGGCTCAGCGGCGTGAACCCGAAGACCTTGGCGCTCGCCGTCTGCAGCCACAGCGCCAGCGGCGGCTTGTCGACCGAGATCAGCCCGCCGGGGTCGAAGGAGACGAACAGGAAGTTGTGCAGCGAGCGCAGCATCGACTGGTCGCCGGCCGAGTAGAAGATGTTGGCCCAGCCGTTCTGGCTGAGGCGGTTGGTGTTCAACACGGCCGACAGTGCCACCACCGCCACGAGGCCCGCGTGGCGCACGTCGGCACGTGCCCACAGCCGCGCGCCGCCCCTCCCTCCGCGAGCAGGGGCATCGAGCGCCCCGGGCGCCGCCTGCGGCGTGGCGGTCTGCGGCGCGGAGTTCATCTGGTCGGCGGCTCCCGGAGACGGTCGTCAGGTGAGCGTCGTCAGGAGGCGATCGAGGTCGTTCTCGTCGTTCCATGCCCCGACCGACGCTCGCAGCCAGGGGCGATCGGGAATGTTACGCAGGATCACCCCGGCCTCAGCCAGTCGCACGCGCTCGCCCTCGGGGTCCTCGCTGGCGAACGACACGAGCGTGCTCGGCCCACGTGGGGCAGGCTCGCGACCCTCCAGCTCCGCCAGCTGCTCGGCGAGGCTCGCGGCCAGGGAGATGGCGCGCTCGTGCACGGCGGCCCATCCGGCCTCGCCCAGCACCTCGACCGCCGCCAGTGCCGCCGCGACCGTCTCGGCGTTCAGCGCAAGCGTGTCGAAGCGCCGCGCATCCTCGTGCAGCGAGGCCTCGACGCCGGCGGAGGGGTCGGCGAGGTTGCCGTAGCCGCGCCTGGAGACGCTCAGGCGCTCGCGCAGCCCTGGCGTCACATAGAGCATGCCCGTGCCGTCAGGACCGCACAGCCACTTCTGACCGGCGCCCGCGTAGGCGTCGCAGCCGAGCGCGTGCACGTCCACCGGCACCGCGCCCACGCCCTGGGCGCCGTCGAGCAGGACAGGCACCTCGAGCTCGGCCAGCTCCGCCGGCGCGAAGGACCCGCTCATCCAGCCCACGTGCGAGCAGGCCACGAGCCTCGTGCGCGAGTCCACCGCTTCGGCCAGCTCGCCCAGCGGCGCTTCACGTATCTCCACGCCGTGCAGCTCGCTCGCGGCCGCGAGCGCCCCCAACAGGCCCGGGTGCTCCTCGTCGCTCGTCAGGATCTCATCGCCACGGGCGAGCTCCAACCCACCGATCGTCTGCGCGATGCCCTCGGTCGTGCACGTGGTCAGCGCGAGGTCGGCCGTGTCACAGCCGAGGAGCGCGGCGTAGGCCGTCCGCAGCGCGTCTGTGAACTCGGTGCGGCGTTTGAAGTGGGCAACCGAGCGGCCCTCGAGCAGCTCGCGCTCGAGCTCGGCGGCGGCCGCCCGCGTGGCGGCCGCGGGCAGCGGCCCGTCGGTGCCGGCGTTCAGGTAGGCCGCGCGCTCCAGCACGGGAAACTCGGCTCGCAGCGCGGACAGGCTCACGAAGCGCGAGAATAGCCGCATGTCCAGCGTCATCGAGCATCAGCCCCTGTGGGAACCCTCGGAGGAGATGCGCCGGAGCACGGAGCTGACGCGCTTCATGGACTGGGCGGGCGAGCGCCACGGGCGCCGCTTCGCCGACTACTCCGAGCTGTGGCAGTGGTCGGTCGACGAGCTCGAGGATTTCTGGGCCGACATCTGGGAGTTCTGCGGCGTTCGCGCCTCAAAGCCCTACGAGCGCGTGCTCGCCTCGCACGAGATGCCCGGCACGAGCTGGTTCGAGGGAGCCGAGCTCAACTACGCCGAGAACGTCCTGCTGGCCGACAGGGACCCGCAAGCGGTCGCGATCGTGCACACCTCCGAGCTGCGCCCGCTGCGCGAGCTCACGTGGGGTGAGCTCAGCATCTGCGTGGCCGAGGCCGCCGGGGGCCTGCGCGCCCTCGGGGTCGTGCCGGGCGACCGGGTGGTCGCCTACATGCCCAACATCCTCGAGACCGTGATCGCCTTCCTGGCCGTGTCGAGCATCGGCGCGGTCTGGTCCAGCGCCGCTCCCGAGTTCGGCGCCCGCAGCGTGATCGACCGCTTCGCCCAGATCGAGCCCAAGGTGCTGCTCACCGTCGATGGCTACCGCCACGGGGGCAAGGACTTCGATCGCACGGCGGTCGTCAGGGGAATCCTCGCCGAGCTGCCCACGGTCGAGCACGTGGTCGTGCTGCCCTATCTCTCGCCCGAGGTGGACCCGGCCGCTGTGGCTCCGGACGCCCTTGCCTGGAGCGGGCTGCTCGAACACGGCCAGGGGCAGGAGCCGCGCTTCGAGCAGCTCCCCTTCGATCACCCGCTTTGGGTGCTCTACTCCTCGGGCACCACGGGGCTGCCCAAGGCGATCGTGCAGAGCCAGGGCGGGATCCTCGTCGAGCAGCTCAAGAAGAGCCGCCTGCACCTCGACCTGCGCCGTGGCGATCGCATGTTCTGGTTCACGACCACCGGCTGGATGATGTGGAACTTCCTGATCGGCTGCCTGCACTCAGACGCGGCGATCGTCCTCTACGACGGCAGCCCCGGCCACCCCGACCTCGGCGCCCTGTGGGAGCTCGCGGAGCGCGCGCGGATCACCTGCATGGGCGTGAGCGCAGGGCTGCTCGCGAGCACCGAGAAGGCGGGGGTGAGGCCCGCGCGCGACTACGACCTGGGTGCTCTGCGCGCGATCGGATCGACCGGCTCGCCGCTGGCGCCCGAGAGCTTTCGCTGGGTCTATGCGGAGGTCGGCTCGGACATCTGGCTGTTCTCAACCAGCGGCGGCACCGACGTGTGCACGGCCTTCGTCGGCGGCTGTCCGCTGCTGCCGGTGTACGAAGGTGAACTGCAGGCGCGCATGCTCGGCTGCGCCGTGGAGGCCTGGGACGAGCAGGGACGCAGCGTGATCGACGAGGTGGGCGAGCTCGTGATCACCGAGCCGATGCCCTCGATGCCGATCTACTTCTGGGATGACCCCGACGGAGAGCGCCTGCGCGAGAGCTACTTCTCGACGTTTCCCGGCGTGTGGCGCCACGGCGACTGGATCCGCATCACCCCGCGTGGCGGCGCTGTCATCTACGGGCGCTCTGACTCCACGATCAACCGCCAGGGCGTGCGCATGGGCACCAGCGAGATCTACCGCGCGGCCGCCGCGGTCGAGGAGGTTCTGGACACGCTCGTGGTCGACGTGCCCCGGGCCGACGGCGAGCTTTCGATGATCCTGTTCGTCACGCTGCGCGAGGGCGTCGTTTTGGACGACGAGCTGGCCGCGCGGATCAAGCGCCGCATTCGCGAGGACTGCTCGCCGCGCCACGTCCCCAACGAGGTCCGCCAGATCCAGGAGGTCCCGCGCACGCTCTCCGGCAAGGTGCTCGAGGTGCCCGTCAAGCGGATCCTGATGGGAGCCGACCCGAGCAAGGCCGCGAGCGTTGACTCGCTGGCGAACCCGGCCTCGCTCGACTACTTCGTCGAGCTGGCCAAGACGCTATAGCCCCATCGAGCGCCCGACGATCTCCTTCATGATCTCGTTGGCGCCGCCGTAGATGCGGGTGACGCGGGCATCGGCGAAGGCGCGGGCGATGGGGTACTCGAGCATGTAGCCGTAGCCGCCGAACAGCTGCAGGCAGCGGTCGATGGCGCGCCCCTGCAGCTCGGTGCACCACCACTTGGCCATGGCGGCGTCCTCGGAGGTGAGCTCGCCGGCGTTCAGCGCCTGGGCGCAGCGGTCGATGTAGACGCGCGCCACCTCGACTTCGCTGCGCACCTCGGCGAGCGTGAAGCGCGAGGCCTGGAAGGAGCCGATCGCCTGGCCGAAGGCCTTGCGCTCGCGCACGTACTCGAGCGTCCAGCCGAGCGCGGCCTCGGCTGCGGCCACGGCCGAGGCGGCGATCGAGAGGCGCTCCTGGGGGAGGTTGGAGACGAGGTAGTGGAAGCCCTTGCCCTCCTCGCCGAGGAGGTTCTCGACGGGCACGCGCACGTCGGCGAAGGACAGCTCGGCGGTGTCCTGGGAGTGCTGGCCGATCTTCTCGAGGTTGCGCCCGCGCTCGAATCCCTCCATCCCGCGCTCCAGGATCAGCAGGCTGATGCCGCGGTGTCTGTCTTGATGCCCGCCCACCCCGGTCCTCACCGCCGTGATCACGAGGTCGGCGTTGATGCCGTTGGTGATGAAGGTCTTGGTGCCGTTGACCACGTAGTGGTCCCCGTCGCGCCTGGCGCTCGTGGACATTCCGGCGAGGTCTGAGCCGATGCCCGGCTCGGTCATCGCGATCGCTGTGATCAGCTCGCCGCTGACGATCCCTCCCAGCCAGCGCTCGCGCTGCGCAGGCTTGCAGTAGCTCATGAAGTAGGGCAGCGATATGTCGTTGTGGAGCGTGATCCCGAGGCCAAAGCCGCCTACGGCGGCGCGCTGGCACTCCTCGCCGATGACGAGGTTGAAGCGGAAGTCCTCGGCGCCGGCCCCACCGTGCTCCTCGGGAGCGGCCATCGCAAGGAAGCCGCCCTGGCCGGCGCGGGCGAAGACCTCGCGCGGCACGATCCCGTCGCGCTCCCACTCGCCGTAGCGGCCCTCCTCGCCGAGCACCTCGCGCTCGAGGAACGTGCGAAAGCTCGCCCGGAAGTCCTCGTGCACGTCTTCGTAGAGGGTGCGCCTCATGGCGGCGGACCCTACAGCGACGGTGGCTCTGAGCGATAGCCGGGCTTGGCCAGCAGCAGCTGGATGTCCTGGATGCGCCGCTCGTGAAAGCCGCCCTCGCAGTAGCTGAGGTAGAGCTCCCACAGGCGGCGGAAGCGCTCGTCGTAGCCGAGATCTGACAGGCGCTCGCCGGCGGCCAGGAAGCGCTCGCGCCAGCGCTCGAGGGTTGTGGCGTAGTGGGCCGTGATGTCCTCCAGGTGGACCTGGCGCAGGTCGGTCACCCGTGCCACCGAGCGCGAGATCACCTCCATCGAAGGCAGGCAGCCGCCGGGGAAGATGTGGGTGTTGATGAAGCTCTTGCCCGCCTTCTCGACCTCATAGGCGCGGTCGTCGATCGTGATCGCCTGCAGCAGCATCGCGCCGTCGGGGGCGAGCAGCTCGGAGCAGCGGCGAAAGAAGGTGGGGAAGTACTGCCAGCCGACCGCCTCGATCATCTCGATCGAGACGAGCTTGTCGTAGCTGCCGCTGAGCTCCCGATAGTCCTGCAGCAGGACGGTCACGCGGTCCTGAAGGCCCTCCTCGCGCACGCGGCGGGTGGCGTAGGCGTGCTGTTCGCGCGAGATCGTGGTGGTGGTGACCCTGCATCCATAGCGCCCGGCGGCGTGCATGGCGAAGCCGCCCCAGCCGGTGCCGATCTCCAGCACGTGGTCGGAGGGGCCGAGGTCGAGCTTGGCGCAAACGCGCTCGAGCTTCGCCACCGAGGCCTCCTCGAGCGTGGCTCCGGGCTCCTCGAAGACGGCGCAGGAGTACATCATCGTGGGGTCCAGGAACAGCGAGAAGAGCTCGTTGCCGAGGTCGTAGTGGGCTTCGATGCGCTTGCGCGAGCGCACTGGCGTGTTGCGCGCGAGGAAGCGTAGCCAGCGCTGCACGGGGATCAGCACGGGTGCCAGGCGCCGGCGCAGCGCGTCGAGGAAGCCGACGTTGAGCGCTGCCAGGCGCGTGAGCGAGACGAGGTCTTCACAGTCCCAAACCCCCTGCATGTAGCCCTCGGCGAGGCCGAGGCTGCCGCGCAGCATGTCACGGTAGAAGCGCGGCGATCGCACCCGCACGACAGCGCGCAGCGGGCGCTCGGCCTCGAGCGCGCCGAAGCACAGGATGCAGTCGTCCTCGATGAGCTCGAGCTCGCCGCCTTTCATCCGCGCGAGCACCCGCAGCACGATCGCCCGTGCCAGGCCGTCGATGGGGTTCTCGAACGGACCGACTCGCGCGTGCGCGCGGGCGCGCGCGAGTCGGTCCGCTGGGTTGCCGCCCGTCGCCTTCGCCTCCGGCGTCGGCGTGTCCGACGTCGGAGGGCCCTTGGAGGTGATCTCGACGGTGCTCACGAGGACAGCGCCCCGTGCTCGGGCTGGCCCGAGCGCTCCGGATGCGGGAAGTAGCTGGCGCCGCGCAGGCGCAGGCGCAGGGCGTGGGTGTAGATGCGGCCCATGATCCGCATCGTCAGCAACGGGTAGCGGGCGAGGGCGCGGGCCATCTCCGGGCGGCTCAGCTCCCGCCGTCTCAGGGCCAGGGTGGCGTCGAAGACGCTCTCGCCGCTCGAGCGATGTGACTCGATGTGAACGGACAGCCGCTGCGAGGGCTCGGTGAGGCGCCAGTCGTAGACGTGGTCCATGCCCATCAACGGCGAGACGTGCAGCTCCTTGGCGAAGCGGCCCTCCATCAGCGCCACGCTGCCGCGGTCTGCCGTCACACCAACGGGCATCACGTAGGAGTGGCGCTCGCCCCACGGCGTGTTGGTGACCTCGGCGACGACCGCGCGGACGTGCTCGCCGGAGGGCTCGAAGCAGTAGTAGAAGCTCACGGGGTTGAAGCAGTGGCCGAAGTAACGCAGGTTGGTGAGCAGGCGGATGGGCCCGTCGAGGGCGACGCCGGTGCGCTCGCGCACGAGCGCACGCACGGCCTCGGACAGCGGTATTTCCGGGTCCCCGAGATAGTCAGAGCGACGAAACCGGGCCACGGCGGGGCGACGCGCCGACCACAGCCAGCGCCCGTCGAAGAGCTCCGGAAGCTCGTCGAGGTCGAGGTAGGCCATGAACAGGGGATAGTGAAACTCGTCGTCCACCTGCGCGCGGCGGCGGTGTCGCACAGAGCCCTCATACAGGCAGCTCCTCACAGTGTCACCCCGAAGGGCGCGCATGCGCGCAGGGCGCTCTGCACCCCGTCCTCGTGAAAGCCCCAGCCCCAGTAGGCGCCGCAGTAGTGGGTGCGGGAGTGCAGGCCCGAGATGCTCGCGTGCTCTGCCTGGGCGGCGACGCCCGCGGGCGTGTACACGGGGTGGGCGTAGTGGATCGTGCGGATCACCTTCTCGGGGTCGATGGCCTCGCTGCGATTGAGCGTGACGCAGAAGTCGCGGTCGGCGCGCAGGCGCTGGAGCTGATTCATGTAGTAGGTGACAGTGCTCACGGCCTTGGGCTCGCGCAGCAGGTGAAAGTTCCAGGCCGCCCGTGCGCTGCGCCTCCGCGGCAGCAGCGCGCTGTCGGTGTGAAGCACGGCCTCGTTGCGCTGGTAGGGAATCGCGCCGAGCAACTCTACCTCGCGGGCGCTCGGGTCCGCGAGCATCGCAAGGGCCTGGTCTGAGTGGGCGGCGATCACCACCTGGTCGTAGCGCTCGCGCTCGGCGCCGCGGCTCTCGATCTCCACGTGGTCCTCGCGGCGGGCGATCGCGTGCACGGGCGCGTTCAGGCGGATGCGCTCGCGAAAGGGCGCGCTCAACGCGTCCACGTAGCGCGCCGAGCCGCTGGCCACGGTGGCCCAGCGCGGACGGTCGCGGAAGCCGAGCATGCCGTGGTTGGCGAAGAACTCGGCGATGAAGCGCACGGGGAAGCTGTGCATCGAGCGGGGATCGGCCGACCACACGGCCGACACCTGAGGCACGATCAGACGCTCCACGAACGCGCGCGAGAAATGGCCGCGGGCGAGGAAGTCCCCGAGCGACTCGCCCTGGTCGGCTTCACCATCGCCGTGAGTCTCGCCGGCGAGCAGCGCGCGCAGAGAGCGGTTGAAGCGCAGCAGGTCCACGATCATCCGCTGGAAGCGAACACTCACGAGGTTGCGCGGCTGGCAGAAGAGCCCGCGGGGGGTGCCGCAGTACTCGAAGTCCTCCTCCTCGCCCTTCACCGAGAAGCTCATGTGGGTGGGCTGGGTGGCCACGCCAAGACGCCTGAGCAGGCGGGTGAAGTTGGGGTAGTTGCGGTCGTTCATCACGATGAACCCGGTGTCCACCTGGTGCACTCCATGTTCGGTCTCTACCCGGATCGTGTTGGTGTGCCCGCCGGCATACTCGGATGCCTCATACAGCACGATCTCATGCTGAGGGTGAAGCAGGTGCGCGGCCACGAGGCCCGAGACCCCGGCGCCGACGATCGCGATCCTCACGCTCGCACCTGGAAACCCATCGCCGTGGGGGAGCCCATCGCGATGGCGCGCACACGGGCGCCCAGGGAGCCGTTCGTGGATGGGATCGATGGTGCGCTCTGCATGGGCTGAGCCTATCTACGCGCGCCGCGGCCGGACGGATCACAGGGCGATCGTGACCACGGTGGGGAGGAGTGAGAGGCCCGCACGTCGAACAGAAGCGCCGATGAAACGTGCCGCCGCCACCAAGACGCCCGAGCGCCCGACGGCGCCCGCGAACGGCACGAGCGAGCACCAGAGCCTGTCCAAGTACATACAGGCCCGCTTCGACGAGTGCTCGCGCTCGCAGAAGGACGTGGCGCAGTACATCGTGGACCACCTCGACGAGGCGGCCTTCCAGACCGCCGAGGAGCTGGCGCGCCGCGCCAACACCTCGAGCTCGACCGTGGTTCGTTTCTCACAGGCGCTCGGCTTCGAGGGCTTTCCCGAGCTGCAGGCTGCGGCGCGCGAGGAATACAGGCGCGTGAACGCCAAGGCGGCGAAGGAGGGGGCAGCCGCTGGCTCGAGCTCCACACCGCTCTTCTCGCTCGACCAGAACGAGTTCGAGGCGGCGCTGGCGGCCGATCACCTCAACGTGGAGGAGACAGCCCGCAAGGTCTCGCGCAGCTCGGTGGAGGCGCTGATCGAGGCGATCGTCTCGGCCGACAAGGTGCTGGTGGCGGGCACCGACCAGATGGCCTTCTTCGCCAGCTACCTGCGCCACCTGCTGATGCTGCTGGACCTGCGCGTGGATGTGGTGGCGAGCCCCTCCCAGGAGGCGCTCAGCCGCCTCGGTCGCATCGACCCCAGCACGCTCGTGATCGGGCTCTCGGCCGGTCGCCCGCACCCGCTGGTGGTGCGCGCGATGAAGCTCGCCCGCCACCGCCAGGCACACACGGCGGCGATCACCGACGCGACCCTCTCAGAGGTGGCGAAGCTCGCCCAGATCAAGCTCTACTACTCATCCAACAGTCCCGCCTATGTGCGCTCGCACGCGGCCCTGCTCAGCGTCATCCAGGCGCTCGCCTACGGCGTGTACGCGCAGGACACCGCGCAGTACGACGATCGCATCAAGGCCTTCAGGCTGAAGTAGTCCTCGCCGCATGCGGTGCGTTTCCTAGCCGGTCTGCTTCTCGTCTCGGCCCGCCCGCCATCTCCAACCAAGGGCGCCGGCGGCGAGCAGCAGGAAGGCGCCGACTGGCAGCACGAGCAGGCCTCCCGTCCCGGCCACGATCACGTACACGCCGTAGAGCACGATCAGGCCGGCCAGCACGAGGCGCTGGGTGGCCGGCGATGCGGCCTGGCGGGGATCGCTCACGAGCACAGGCTATCGGGCGCCGGTGGTGGCAAGGCCGAGGCGACGACGGCTCCGTATCACCATGGTTATACGCGGGGCACAAAGGGGATCGCCAGCTTCATCCTCGTCCTTGGCGAGCGCCTGTCAAACTAGGACCCGATGCGCGACGAGGCGACATTCAGGGTCAAGGCGGGCCTGGCCGAGATGCTCAAGGGCGGCGTGATAATGGACGTGGTCACCCCGGAGCAGGCCAAGGTTGCCGAGGACGCGGGCGCTGCGGCCGTGATGGCGCTCGAGCGCGTGCCCGCGGACATCCGTCGCGACGGTGGCGTGGCGCGCATGTCCGACCCGGAGATGATCGCGGGCATCCAGGAGGTTGTGTCCATCCCGGTGATGGCCAAGGCGCGCATCGGGCACTTCATGGAGGCGCGCGTGCTGGCCGCGCTGGAGGTGGACTACGTCGATGAGTCCGAGGTGCTGACGCCGGCCGACGAGGCCAACCACATCGACAAGTGGGACTTCAAGGTGCCGTTCGTGTGCGGCGCCACCAACCTCGGCGAGGCGCTGCGGCGGATCGGCGAGGGGGCTGCCATGATCCGCTCGAAGGGCGAGGCCGGCACAGGCGACATCGTGGAGGCCGTCCGTCACATGCGCCAGATCACCGGCGAGATCCGGCGCCTGACGATGCTCGAGGCCAGCGAGATCGCCACGGCCGCCAAGCAGATCGCAGCGCCACTGGACATCGTGCGCGACGTCGCCCGCGAGGGGCGCCTTCCGGTCGTGCTCTTCTGCGCCGGCGGCATCGCCACCCCGGCCGACGCCGCGCTGATGATGGCCCTGGGCGCCGAAGGCGTGTTCGTGGGCTCGGGCATCTTCAAGTCAGACGATCCGCCCACCCGCGCGCGAGCCATCGTCGAGGCCACCACCCACTGGCAGGACGCCGAGCGCGTCGCCGAGGCCTCGCGCGGGCTCGGACCGGCGATGGAGAGCCTCGAGAGCTCGAAGCTCGAGGGCGAGCAGCTGCTCGCCCAGCGCGGTTGGTAGCAGCGCATTCGATGGCCGGTGCTGGGCCGTCGGCACCGCCGGCGAAGCCGGTGGTGGGCGTCTTGGCGCTGCAGGGCGGCTTCGAGGCGCACGAGCGGATGCTGCACCGCCTTGGCGCGCGTACGCGCCAGGTGCGCGTTGCTGGCGATCTGGAGGGGCTCGACGGGTTGGTGGTGCCCGGGGGAGAGTCCACCACGATGACGCTCGGCATCGAGCGCGAGGGGCTGGCCGGGCCGCTGCGTGCGCTCGCGCGGGCGGGGACCCCGATCCTGGGGTCGTGCGCGGGGCTGATCATGCTCGACTCCGAGCATCTCGGGCTGATGGACATGCGCGCCGAGCGCAACGCCTTCGGCAGGCAGATCAGGAGCTTCGAGGCCGATGTGGCCTTCAGGGGAATCGACGGCCCGCCCATCAGGGGCATCTTCATCCGCGCCCCCTGGATCGCCGAGCACGGGCCCGGGGTGGAGATCCTCGGCGAGGTCGAGGGCCATCCCGTGGCCGCGCGCCAAGGCGAGATGCTCGCAGTCGCCTTCCACTCGGAGCTGAGCGACGACGAGCGCCTGCACCGGCTGTTCCTCGAGTCGGTGGAGCACGCGCGCGCGAGCGCGGCGAGCGAGCGTCGCTGATGCGCGTGGCGGTGTGTGCCGACGAAGCCGTCGGTATCGCCCCCCCTGCTGCTGGTGGAGCTGGGCCGCCGCGGGTTCGAGGCGATCCCCCACGGTGTGCTCGCCGAGGATGAGCAGAGGGGCTGGGCCTGAGCCTGGGCCTCCGAGGCCGTGGCTCGCGACGTGGTCGCGCTCAGCCTGCGTGCCACCTCGGAGGCGCAGCTGTCGGAGATCCTCGACGCCTGGTTCGCGGGCGAGCCCAGCGAGGAGGCGGAGGACCGCGCCAACGTCGGGCACCTGGGTGAGATCGAGCGCGGCTAGGAACCTCAGCTAGGCCGACTGGAAGCGGACGACCCCGTCCTCCTCGGCTTCGACCACGAGCCCGTCGCGCAGCAGCAGGTCCACGTGGCCGAGGACCTCGGAGAGCGTCAGATAGGCCTGGGTCACAGCCACGTTGCCCCACAGCTCCTGGGCGATCTCGTGGGCGCTCCGCGGCTGGGCGGCGATCAGGCGGTTGATCTTCTCGGCGCGGCGGCTGTGCAGGCGAAAGCGCTCCTCGATCAGCGCCGCGTGGTCTGTGATCGGCCGGCCATGCCCGGGGAGCACGAGCTCGAGCTCCATCGCGCGCGTCTTCTCGAGCGAGGCCATGTAGGTGACGAGCGCCTGCGGGCGCGGACCGGTGTAGTCGCCCTCGGCCTCGAGCGGGCGCGCGAGCAGCGGGTTGGAGGAGATGTGCGCGATCAGGTGATCGGCCGCCAGCATGATCCCGCGCTGCTCGTCCAGGAAGACGGTGTCCGAGGGACTGTGCCCGGGGCGGTGAAGGACGCGCAGCGTACGATCGCGCATCGCGATCTCGCCGCCGTCGTCCAGCGGCCTGGTGACCTCCACGGCGGCGCCCCAGGCGCGGAAGCCAGCTGAGACCGCGCGCAGCGCCGTGACGATTTCCGGTGGGATGCCGTGACGCAGCATGGTGCGCTCGGCGAAGCGGTCTTCGAGGTCGCTCTCGCCGCCGAAGCGCGCGAGGAACGGTGCGAGCGCGCCGAGCGCCGCGACCTCGGCACCCGAGCGACGGGCGAGAATCGAGGCCAGGCCGAAGTGATCCATGTGCTGGTGGCTGATCACCAGCAGCTCGATGTCCTCGATCGAATGCCCGAGCGCGGCCAGCCCCTGCTCGAGCTCGTCCAGCGCCTTGGCCGAGTTGGGGCCGGAGTCCACCAGCGTCAGCGGGGAGTCCTCGATCAGGTAGGCGTTCACCCGCCCCACCATGAACGGGGTCGGTATCGCGAGGCGATGGATGCCCGCCGCTGCCGCCAGCGCCAGCGACTCCCTCTCCTCGCGCTCCTGGGTCCCCTCCTCGGCGCTCACGAGCGGATCGGCGCCTGGACCTCGCGGCCGCGGCGCATCGAGAGCTCGAGGGAGAGCGACGGGGGCATGCCGTGGGCATCCTAGTGCCAGACGGCACAGGCGCCCGTGCGCGCACGGACCGGCCCCGGCGGCCCGGCGCGCTTCCCACCCCGTCCGATTCGTAGACTTGGAGATATGTCAGGGCACTCCAAGTGGGCGAGCATCAAGCACAAGAAGGCGATCGTGGACTCGCGCAGGGGCGCGCAGTTCTCCAAGCTGACCCGCGGGATCACGGTGGCCGCGCGCGACGGCGGCGGCGACCCCGTGGGCAACCCGGCGCTGGATCTGGCCATCCGCAAGGCCAAGGAAGCCTCGATGCCCAAGGACAATATCGAGCGGGCGATCGCCAAGGGCACCGGCGACGGAGGCGAGGCCGACGCGATCGAGAGCGTCCTCTACGAGGGCTATGGCCCGGGCGGTGTGGCGGTGCTGATCGAGGCGTTGACCGAGAATCGCAATCGTACGAGCGCGGACGTCAGGCATGCGTTCTCCAAGCACGGGGGCAGCCTCGGCGAGCCGGGCTCGGTCGCCTACCTGTTCGACAAGAAGGGCACGATCGTGATCGACGCCGAGCGCTACTCCGAAGACGAGCTGATGGTCGCGGTGGAGGCCGGCGCCGAGGACATCTCCACCGACGAAGGGGTCTTCGAGGTAGTCACCGAGCCGAGCGACTTCACGGCCGTGCGCACGGCGCTCGAGCAGGCCGGCATCGAGATGGAGAGCGCCGAGATGTCCTACCGCCCCTCGAGCGTGGTGCCGATCGACGAGACTCAGGCGGGCAAGCTGATGCGACTGATCGAGTCGCTCGAAGAGAGCGACGACGTCAGCGACGTGCACGCCAACTTCGACGTCTCGGCCGACGTCCTGGAACGTGTCGCGGGATAGCCGCTCGCCCCGTCCGGCCGTCGCGATCCTCTGCGGCGGGCGCGGCACCCGGCTGCAGGAGCGCACCCAGGAGATGCCCAAGCCGCTGGTGGAGATCGGCGGGCGCCCGATCGTGTGGCATGTGATCCAGCTGTACGCCGCCCACGGCTTCGAGCGCTTCCTGCTGGCCACGGGCTACAAGGGCGAGATGATCGAGCACTTCGCCGCCGAGGAGATATGGCCGCAGGGCGTGAGCGTGGAGTGTGTGGACACCGGCCTCGAGACCCAGACGGGAGGACGGATCAAGCAGCTCGAGCCGAGGCTCGCGGGAGAGGAGCTCTTCTGCGCCACCTACGCCGACGGCGTGGCCGACATCGACCTCGACGCGCTGCTGTCATTCCACGCCGAGCACGGCGCGCTGGCCACGATGACCGTGGTGCGCCCCGAGCTGCAGTTCGGCGTGACCGAGCTCGAGTCGGACGGCCGCGTGACGGGCTTTCGCGAGAAGCCGCGCTCCGATCACTGGATCAACGGCGGGTTCTTCTGCTTCGGGACCGGGGTGTTCGACTACCTGGCGCCCGACAGCGTGCTCGAGCGCGCCCCGCTCGAGCGCCTGGCCGCCGAGGGCGAGCTGCGCGCGCATCGCCACCAGGGCTTCTGGGAGTGCATGGACACCTACAAGGACGCCGTCGCGCTCAACGACCTGTGGGCCTCGGGCGCGGCGCCGTGGCGGCTGTGGGAGCACGAGGACGAGGGGCCATCGCTGAGCGGCGCGATGCACAGCGCCTGAGGCCGCTCCGCGCAGAGCCATGGCGCTCCCCCGCCTCACGTGCCGCCCGTTCAGGCCGGCGGGAGCCGGCGCGCGCGGTAGAGCGCCACGGGCTGGCGGATCCCGCGCAGGCGCCGCTCGCCGGCGAAGGAGAAGCTGTAGGCCTCGCCGGTGGACTCGCGCAGGCCGCGCTCGGCCAGCAGCGAGCTCGGGCGCGCGATCGAGGTGATGCGGCTCGCGAGGTTCACCGGCCGCCCGAACCAGTCGCCCGCGCGCGGCACCGCGTCGCCGAGCGCCGCTCCGGCGCGTAGCTGCGGGAAGTCCTCACCCTCGGCGTCGGCCGCGTCGATCAGCCGCAGCGTCGCCTCCAGCAGCGGCTCGGGCTCGGGCGAGGCGAGCATGACGGCGTCGCCGATCGTCTTCACCAGCCGCACCGGCGGCTCGGCTGCATTGGTCGCGAGCACGTCCAGGCGGCCCGCGAGGCGACCGAGCTCGTCCGCCGGCACTTCCTCGCCGAGGCGCGTGAAGCCCACCAGGTCGGCGAAGCTGATCGCCACCTCGCGCGCGCCCGGCAGGCGCCCGCCGCTGCGCTCCATCTCGCTGATCACCTCCGTCTGCGTGCCGTGGCGCAGGTGCAGGGCCAGAACGTTGCTGACCATCGGGTTGACCAGCGGGTAGAGCTGGGCGGTCGCCTGGCCGTAGCGGCTGGCCAGGTCGCGCTCGCTCATCCCCGGCTCGAGGATCAGTTTCAAGGGGAACGCCCGCAGGGTCTCGGCTGCCTGGGAGAGACCGCGGCTGAGCACCCGCAGCAGATCGAGGATGTCATCGCCCGCGATGCCCGCTTCACGGGCCACGAGGATCCGGTTGGCGGACTCCAGCTCGGCCTCCGTATAGAGGGCCTCGTCGGGCTCGGGGATCGGCAGGCCCATAGCGTGACGGGCCGCCACGAGGAAGTCGAGCTCGACGCCGCTGAGCTCTGATACCTCGGCCGCGGTGTATCGCTCGTTGCCCACGATCACGCGATCGGCGGGCAGGAGGACGACTGTGCCGGTGGCGGTGGTGCGGCGCAGCTCGGCCAGGGGCACGCCTTCGCCGGCGAGCTCCTCCAGCAGCGCCAGACGCTCGGCCCGGGCCGAGTCCTGAAGCCCGTCGAGCAGCCCCTCGGCCTCGAAGTCGATCTGCTCGCCGCCCACCACGGCGCAGCGTAGCTGCCCCGACGGGCGCAGGCACGCGAAAGGCGCAGGCGCGCGAAGGGCACAGACACCGCTGAAGGGCACGGGCAGGCAGGCGTCCGGTGGCGGGCGCAGAATCACAGGCCGTGATCGTCCTCGGCATAGATCCCGGCTTGGCCAACACGGGCTACGGCGTGGTGGCTCGCAGGGGCGGGCGTTTGGTCGCGCTCGACGGCGGCGTGATAGAGACGATGGCCGAGCTCGCCCAGGAGCGCCGTCTCACCGACATCCACGCGGCGGTAGAGGGCCTGCTCGAGGAGCACGAACCCGACGCGGTGGCCCTGGAGCAGCTCTACTTCGGCCAGAACGTGCGCACGGCCTTCGCCGTGGGACAGGCCCGCGGCGTGGTGATGCTCGCCGCCGGACAGCGCGGCGTGCCGTGCGCGAGCTACACGCCACAGCAGGTCAAGGGCGCGGTCTGCGGCAGCGGGCGCGCGCAGAAGGACCAGGTCTCGCGCATGGTCCAGGTGCTGCTCGGCCTCGCCGAGGAGCCGCGCCCCGACCACGCGGCCGACGCGCTCGCGGTGGCCGTCTGCCACGCCAACTGCGCGCCGCTGGCGAGCGCTCTTGCGCGGGTGGGCGCATGATCGCGCTGCTGCGCGGCGAGGTGGCGGTGCGCCGCGCCGACCACGTGGTCGTGCTGTGCGCCAATGTCGGCTACCGCCTGGCCGTCTCCGGCGAGACGCTGCGCCACGTGCCGGCCGTCGGCGAGGAGGTCACGCTGCACAGCCATCTGATCGTCCGCGACGACGCGCTCGCGCTCTACGGCTTTCACTCCGAGCAGGAGCGCGACCTCTTCCTGATGCTGCTCTCCGTCCAGGCGGTCGGCCCCAAGGTGGCGCTGGCGGTGCTCTCGGCGGGCTCGCCGCGCGAGCTGATCGGCGCGCTGGCCGCGGGCGACTCGGCGCGCTTCCAGGCCGTTCCCGGGATCGGCAAGCGCACCGCCGAACGCATCATCGTGGAGCTGCGTGAGAAGGTCGGCGTTCAGGAGGATGCAGGCGGACGCACCCCGATCGTGGCGCGCCGCGGCGAACCGGCCCATCCACGCGCGCTGGCCCGCGAAGGCCTGCTCGAGCTCGGCTACGGGCCCGAGGAGGCCGACGAGCTGCTCTCGGGCGCAGAGGGAGACAGCGCCGAGGATCTGCTCGGCCAGGCGCTGCGGCTGGCACGGGCGGGCTCCTAGAGGCGATGAGCACCCTAAAGGGCACACCCCATGTCGGGACGCAGGCAGGCGAGACCGCTGCCCGCATCCAGACGCCCTACCTGGTCGCCGAGGACGAGCTCGACCGCTCGCTGCGCCCCCGCCGGCTGGAGGAGTTCGTCGGCCAGGAGAGCCTGCGCCAGCAGCTCGCGGTGGCGATCGAGGCGTGCAGCGCCCGCGGCGAGGCACTCGACCACCTGCTGCTCGCCGGGCCTCCGGGGCTCGGCAAGACCTCGCTCGCCCAGATCGTGGCGGCGGAGCTCGAAGTGCCGTTCGTGCAGACCGCCGGGCCGGCGCTTGAGCGCAAGGGCGACATCGCCGCGTTCCTGACGGCCCTGGAGCCGCGCAGTGTCTTCTTCGTCGATGAGATCCACCGCCTGGCGCGCACGCTGGAGGAGACCTTCTACCCGGCGATGGAGGACCACCGCCTGCCGATAACGGTCGGACAGGGGGCCGGCGCGCGCGTGGTGACGCTCGACCTTCCGCCGTTCACGCTCGTCGGAGCCACGACCAGGACCGGGTTGTTGACGACGCCTCTGCGCGACCGCTTCGGCATCCAGGCCCGCCTGGAGCCCTACTCGACAGCCGAGCTCGCGGTGATCGTGCGCCGCTCGGCGAGAATCCTCGAGATCGGCCTGGAGGAGGACGGGGCGCTGGCGATCGCGGCACGCAGCCGCGGCACCCCGCGCGTGGCCAACCGCCTGCTCAAGCGCGCGCGCGACTTCGCCGAGGTGCGCATGGAGGGCGTGGTCACAGCCGCCGCCGCGCACGCGGCCCTCGAGCTGCTCGAGGTCGACGAGCGCGGCCTCGATCGCCTCGACCGCAGGATCCTCGAGACGATCTGCTCGAAGTTCGCCGGCGGGCCCGTCGGCCTCTCGACGCTGGCGGTGGCGGTGGGGGAGGAGCAGGACACGATCGAGGACGTATACGAGCCCTACCTGCTGCAGGAGGGGCTGATCAAGCGCACGCCCCGGGGGCGCGCGGCGACCCCGGCCGCCTACGAGCATCTCGGCCTCGAGGCCCCGGCGCCGGTCGGGCAGCCGCTCTTCTGAGCCTCGCGACGGCCCTTATCGGGACGGTCACACGGGCGGGGCCCTCGTGCTCTTGGCTTGCGTAGTCTGTGTGTAGAAACATCATGGCCCATCCCTTCATCTGCCCAAACTGCGGTCATCGCACCAGCGAGCTCGACCGCAACCTCGGCTTCACGCGCCAGCGCAAGGGCTGCACGAAGTGCGGCTTCGCCTTCCTGTTCGAACTCCTCGACGACTACTACCCGGCGCCCGATGCGGCCTTCTTCGTCTGCGACGGCGAGGGTCGCGTGGTCGGCTGCGGCAAGAACTCCTTCGCCTTCACGGGCCTCGAGGAGGAAGAGGTCATCGGCCAGCGCGTCGAGCAGGTCCTCGGTCTGAGCTTCTCCGGCGGCGATGACCCGGTGGCCACGGTGCTGGAGTGGGGGGTGCGCGCGCTGGGGGTGGCGGTGGAGGTCGCGGGCGAACGCGACGTGGCGGCCGCGGCCAAAGCCGACATGTTTCCGGCCTACGACGACGATGGCGGGCTGTTGCTCGTGCTGACCCCCGACAAGTAGTCTGCTCTGAGCATGCACGACCGTCGCCGCAACTTCCTGATCCTGCTGATCGTCGCCGGCCTGATCGCCGGCTCGCTCGCGGTGATCGCAACCAAAAAGACCCGCCTCGGGCTGGATTTGAAGGGCGGCGTCGAGCTGGTCTACCAGGGCAAGCCCACCGCCCAGTCCAAAGTGGACACCGAATCGCTGAACCGCGCGATCGACATCATGCGCAAGCGCGTCGACCAGCTGGGCGTGTCCCAGCCGGAAATCCAGCGCTCCGGCGAACGGGAAATCGACGTGGCCCTTCCCAACGTGAGCAACTCGCAACGCGCCGAACAGGAGGTCGGGAAAACCGCGCAGCTGTACTTCTACGACTGGGAGCCCAACGTGATCGGCCCTGCCGGCACGCCGGCTCAGCCGGGTGAATCGACGGTCACAGGCGGTGCCCAGGCGGGCGCCTCGCAGTTCGGGCTCCCGGAGTACCAGGCGGTGCTGCGGGCGGCCAAACGCGCTCCGATCCTGCGCCCGAGCGACACCACCTGGGAGCACGGCTGCACCCCCCAGCAGATCGAAGGCTGCATCTACGGCACCTGGTACCTGCTCGAACCCGCGCACGAAAAGGTGCTGCGCGGCCCCGAGGAAAGCAAGAAGAACCTCTACGCCGACTACAAGGTCCCGGCGGGCGCCAAGACCGAGGCGGTCCGCGTCAACCCGGGCACCGTGCTGGCGCAGGCGCGAGCGGTGGAAAGCGCCTCGGGCAAGGTCACCAACAAAAGCCCCAACAGCTACTACGTCCTCAACGACGATCCGGTGCTGAACGGCTCGGACGTGACCAACCCCCAGCAGGGCTTCGACGAAGGCGCCGGTGGCACCGGCGCGCCGAACGTGACCTTCGGATTCACCTCGCACGGCAAGAAGGTCTTCGAAGGGGTCACCAAGAAGATCGCCGAGCGCGGCCAGGAAGCCCAGCTCCCGGGCGTCGGCAAGGAAGCGGCCCAGCAGCACTTCGCGGTGGTGCTCGACGGGCAGCTGATCACGACCCCGTCGATCGACTACACCAAGTACCCCGAAGGCATCGACGCCTCGACCGGCTCGCAGATCTCGGGTGGGTTCACGATCTCCTCGGCGCAGGAACTCGCCCAGGAGCTGCAGTCCGGTGCGCTGCCGATCAAGCTCGAACTGATCTCCAACTCGCAGGTCTCCGCGACGCTCGGAAAAACGGCGCTCAACCAGGGCCTGATCGCCGGCCTCGCGGGCTTTGCCGTCGTCTGCCTGTTCCTGCTGCTCTTCTACCGCGTGCTCGGAGCGATCGCGGTCGGCGGCCTGGTCATCTACGGCATCTACTTCTTCGCGCTGATCAAGCTGATCCCGATCACGCTCACGCTCCCGGGCATCGCCGGGCTGATCCTCACGATCGGGGTGGCCGCGGACGCCAACATCGTGATCTTCGAGCGCGTCAAGGAGGAGATCCGCGGGGGGAGATCGGTCATCTCAGGCATAGCCACGGGCTACAAGCGCGGCTTCGCTGCGATCGTGGACGCCAACGTGGTCACGTTCATGACCGCCTTCATCCTGTTCGCGCTCGCCACCGCCGAAGTCAAGGGGTTCGCCTTCACGCTGGGCATCGGCACGCTCGTCTCGCTGTTCACCGCCGTGCTGGCCACGCAGGCGGCGCTCGGCGCGATGGGCCGCTCGAAACTCGTCTCCCATCCCGCCGCCCTCGGCGCCGAGCGCCACGGGCGCGGCTGGACGTTCGACTTCATGGGTGCCTCCAAGTGGTTCTTCTCGCTGTCGGGCACGATCCTTGCGATCGGCGCGCTGGCGATCGGCGGCAGCGGCCTGAACTTCGGCATCGACTTCAAGTCCGGAACGCGCATCCAGACGGCGTTCGTCAAGCCGGTGAGCGAGAGCCAGGTGGCCTCGGCGATGAAGGCCGCCGGCTACGGCAACGCCCAGGTCCAGAAGTTCGTCAACAAAAGCATCGGTGGCACCGGGTATCAGATATCGACCAAGACGCTGAGGCCGGGAACGGTCTCGAAGGTCCACTCGCTGCTCGAATCCAAATTCGGCACCAAGAACTTCTCCTCGACCTCGATCGGCCCCACGTTCGGGAAAACCGTGGCCAACAGCGCCGTGATCGCGATCATCGCCTCGCTGCTGGTGATCTCGATCTACATCGCGCTGCGCTTCGAGTGGAAGTACGCCGTGCCGGTGCTGATCGCGCTGATGCACGACCTGCTGATAACGGCAGGGGTCTATTCGCTGACGGGGAGGGAAGTCACGACGGCCACGGTCGCCGCTCTGCTGACGATCCTGGGGTACTCGCTCTACGACACCATCATCGTGTTCGATCGTGTGCGCGAGAACGTGCCGCGCATGCCTCGCGCGGCCTTCTCGCAGATCGTCAACCGCTCCATGTCCGAGGTGCTGACCCGTTCGCTGGCCACGAGCTTCTGTACGCTGCTGCCCGTCGCCGCGCTGCTGCTGTTCGGCGGGGAAACGCTCAAGGACTTCGCCTTCGCGCTGCTGATCGGGATCGCCTCGGGCGCCTACTCCTCGATCTTCATCGCCTCGCCGGTGCTCACCCACTGGAAGGAGCGCGAGGGCACCTACCGCACGAGGCGGGCGCGGATCGTGCGCGAACTGGGTGCCGTTCCCGCCTACGCTACCACCGCTGGTGGCGCCCCCGAGGACGTCGAGCCGACCGAGACCAAACGCCGCAAAACGCGGCGCGGTAGCCTGATCGCCCCCGAGAAGCCCGGTGAGCAGCTCTCACGCGACGAGTTCCAGGAGCTGATCCGCGACCTTGACGTGGAGGGCAAGCCCGCGGGCGCGAAAGCCGCCCGCCACGGGCGTGCGAGCGTGGCGACCGACGAGCCGCCCCCCGCGCCCGAGCGCGATCCCGCCGCCGATCTCTCGCCCGAGGACCTCGTGCTCAAGGAAGACCCCAAGCCGCGCAAGAGCCGCCGGCCGCGCAACAAACGTCACGGGAGGGCTCGCTGATGGGAATGCTTGGCTGGGTGATGATGGGACTCGCGATCTGGCACTTCACGATCTTCCTGCCCGACCGCTTCTGGGGCGGGATCGTGGGCGCCTTCGTGGGCTCGCTGGTGGGATCGATGGTGATCGGGCTGATCATCTACAGCGTCAAGTCCTCGGCTCTGCAGGTACCCGGCGAAAAGGCGACCAACATCGGGGTCGTCCTCTACGCCGTGCCGGGCGCGCTCATCGGCATGGCGGCGGTGTACGCAGAGGGCATGCGCCGCGAACGTGCGCGCGCGGCGTCGCGCCTTCCCTCACGCTAGCTGGCCCGGGTCGCCACAGCGGTTCCGTCTCGCGATGAGGGCTTTCGCGCGCTCTCCTCCACGAGCGCCCGAGCCCTCGGGATCTACACATCAAGTTCACATAGTGGACGAGATCCGCAAGCTAGGCTCCAGCCCTCACTCAAGGACCAACGGAGGGAACCTGTGTTCAAAGGATCGAGGGTCTTCTGGCCCAGCACGCTCGTCGCTGCCCTGACATGCCTCATCGTCGTGCCGGCCGCCGCGTCGGCTGCCACCACGCTGTGGGTCTCAACGAAAGCACCGAGCGCGCCGTTCAACAGCTGCGAACACCCTGGCTACAGCCACATCGAGGCAGCTCTCGGCGGCCCAGGCACGGCGATTCACGTCTGCGAAGGGACCTATGCGGAGCAGCTGACGATCGAACGGCCGGTCGCGATCAGCGGCTATGGCAAAGTCACCCTCGAGCTCCCGGCGGTCACCGCCAACTCGGCTACCCCCTGCGACAAAGCCTCCGAAGAATGGTTCGGCCTCCCGGAGCAGGACGCGATCTCGATCTGTGGCACGGCCAAGGTCTCGATCCGGAATCTCAACGTCAACGCGGTCTGGCCCGGGGAACCGGTGGAATCCGGCGTCTCCTGCGCCTACAGCCTCAACGGGATCCTGGTCGCCGGCGGAGCCGACCTGGAACTGAGCAACTCGACTGTCACGGGCGCCAGGCCACAGCTCATCAACGGCTGCCAGTATGGGATCGGCGTGCAGGTCGGCTTCACGGACACCGCCACGAAAGCCCTCAGTACCGGCACCGCCGAGCTCAGCGGCGACACGATCGCCGGTTACCAGAAGAACGGGATCACGGTCGAAGGTCCCGGCTCGGTCGCGTCGATATCGAAGACCACCGTCACGGGCGCGGGGCCGGTGGCGGCGATCGCGCAGAACGGCATCGGCGTGCAGTTTGGCGCGCAGGCGACGATGACGAAAGACACGGTCTCCGGCAACGAGTGCGAAAACCCCACTTGCGGCCCTGACGCGCTGACTCAATATCAGTCCGTGGGCGTCTACTTCTACGAAGCAGGCTCGGGATCGAGCGTGAGCAAGTCCACGCTCGACAGCAACGACGTGGGCGCCGAAGCGTTCGATTCCACGACCGCCGACCCTTCGATCGCGGGTGACAAGCTCGAAGGCAACCGCTTCGAGGCCGTGCAGATCGGCCAGGGTTCGGCGAGCGTGGAACGCGACGTGATGAGGAACAGCAATGTCGGCATCCAGCTCCTGCAGTATGCGGGGCAGCTCTACGCTCCCGGTGGCACGGGTACCCACGACACGATCGAAGACATGGGCAAATGGGCCGTCCTCGGGCACTCCGACGACAGCGGATCGGATCTGGCGGGCTCGTTCTCGATCACCAACAGCAGGATCAGCGGCAACCCCGGGCCGCGACCATACGAATCGGTCGAATCGGAGAACCCGGCCAAGCTGAAGATCTACGCCGAAAAAGACAAGTAGCGGGGACGCGCTGGGAGAGGCGCCGCTCTGCGCGCCTCTCCTTCGCAGCTCGCCTCCAGCGCTTCCCGCGCGATCGCGAACGGGCGTTGGGCTCACGCGTTCTGTCTAGCCCTGCCCGTAGTCTCGGCTAGTGAGCGAATGCCGCTTCGAGATATCGGACTGCCCGCCGGCGAGCGTCGCCGAGCTGCGGCGCGAGCTGGGTGTGAGCGGCGCGCTCGCGCAGGTGCTCGTGCGCCGCGGCCTCGGCGAGCCCGAGCGGGCACGGGCCTTCCTGGCGGCCGCCGAGGAGCATCCGCCGTCGGCGTTCGCGGGCATCGAGCGGGCCGTGGAGTCGATCCTCGCGCATCTGCGAACGGGCGAGCGCATCACGATCCATGGCGACTACGACGTCGACGGCATCTGCTCCACGGCTGTGCTGGCGCGCGCGCTGCGCGCCCTCGGTGGCGACGTGGACACCTACCTGCCCGACCGCGCGAGCGACGGCTACGGCCTGGCGGCGGCGACGGTGCGTATGCTCGCGGCGCGCGGCACGGTGCTTCTGATCACGGTCGACTGCGCGATCACGGCCGTCGCCGAGGTGGCGCTTGCCCGCGAGCTGGGGATGCGGGTGATCGTCACCGACCACCACGCCCCTCGTGCCGACGGCGAGCTGCCGGACGCTCCGATCGTGCATCCGGCGTTGTGCGGCTACCCCTGCGCGGAGTTGTGCGCCACGGCCGTCGCCTACAAGCTCGCGCAGGCGGTGTACGCCGCCGCCGGGCGCGACCCGGCCGGGCTGCGCGGCGATCTCGACCTGGTCGCGCTTGCGACCATCGCCGACGTGGTGCCGCTGCTCGGCGAGAACCGGACGCTCGTGCGCCGGGGGCTGCGGGCGCTGGCGGGAACGGACAAGCCCGGCCTGCGCGCGCTGATGGCGGTCGCCCGTGTGGATCCGGCGAAGATCGACGAGCGCTCCGTCGCGTTCGCGCTCGCGCCGCGGCTGAACGCCGCGGGGAGGCTGTACCGGGCCGACGCCGGCCTGGAGCTGGTCCTCACCGGGGATCGCGTGCGCGCGGCGCAGGTCGCGGCCGAGCTCGACGCGGCCAACAGCGAGCGCCGCAAGGTCGAGACGGCCATTCGCTTCCAGGCCGAAGCCCAGATGGATGAGCTTGGAGAGCTCCCGGCCTACGTGCTCGCGGGCGAGGGGTGGCATGCGGGCGTGATCGGGATCGTGGCCTCGCGGATGGTCGAGCGCAGCGGGCGCCCAGTGGTCATGGTCGCGCTGGACGGCGATACCGGGAAGGCGTCTGGGCGCAGCGTCGAAGCCTTCGACCTGCTCGCGGGCCTGACGGCCTGCAGCTCGCACCTGCTCCGCTATGGAGGTCATCGCGCCGCCGCGGGCCTGGAGATCGAGCGCGGTCGCGTCGCCGCCTTCGCGACGGCGCTGGCCGCCCACGCCGAGGCGGTGCTCGCGTCGGAGGAGCTCGTGCCGATCGAGCGCGTCGACGCGATCGTGGCGGGAGAGGAGGTCGGCATGGAGCTCGCGGAGGAGCTGAGAAGCCTCGCTCCGTTCGGACGGGGCAACCCCGGGGTCTCGCTGATGCTGGCCGACGCCGTGTTCGCCGATGCGCGGCCGATGGGCGAAGGCAAGCACGTGCGCTTCACGGTCGAGTCGCGCGGCGTGCGCGCACGAGCGGTGGCGTTCGGCAACGGCGGCCGGCTGCCGGTCGAGGAGGGAGCGCCGGCGCAGGCCACCTTCACGCTCGAGGTCAATGAGTGGAACGGGGCCGTCGAGCCGCGTCTGGTGCTGCGTCGCGCCGCGCCGGCGCCGGAGGCGATATCGGCGCACAGGCAGGATGATCTGGACGAGTCACAGGAATCCGGGGAGCTGGTGCTCTTCTAGGGCCCGCTCGAGCAGCGCAGCCTCGATCAGCCGCTTCAATACCGGCGGCCGGTCCCCTAACCTTTGATCATGGCCATCGCCGAAGACCCCAAGAGCCCACAGCTGACAGAGGCACCCGGTGCGTCCGCGCCGCAGGAGGCTCAGCTCCTGCACGAGGCGCACACGCCGAGCGCCCCGCCCAGGAGGGGAGGGGAGGCGCAGGCGCTCACGCTCAATGCCTCCGAGCGACGGATGCTGAGCGACCTGTTCGCGATCGTCTCCGAGCACGCCGCCGATTCGACCGTGGAGATCGACCGCGCCCGCGTGCAGGACGCATTCGTGTTCGCCTGCGAGCACCACGCCGCCCAGCGGCGCAAGTCGGGCGAGGACTTCATCGTGCATCCCGTGGGCGTGGCGCGCATCTGCGCGGGCATGCGCCTGGACACGGAGACGCTGTGCGCGGCGCTGCTGCACGACACCGTCGAGGACACCTCGGCATCGATCGAGGAGGTGCGCGAGCGCTTCGGCGATGAGATCGCCGCGATCGTCGACGGCGTCACCAAGCTGACGGGCATCACCTTCCAGTCTCGCGACGAGGCCCAGGCCAACAACTACCGCAAGATGATGGTGGCGATGGCCACCGACGTGCGGGTCATCCTGATCAAGCTGGCCGACCGCCTGCACAACATGCGCACGATCGAGGCGATGCCCAAGCAGAAGCAGCTCGAGAAGGCGCGCGAGACGATCGAGATATATGCGCCGCTGGCGCACCGGCTGGGGATCCACGCGATCAAGTGGGAGCTCGAGGATCTCGCGTTCGCGACGCTTCACCCGCGCAAGTACCAGGAGATCAAGGGCCTCGTGGCCCAGCAGCGCGAGGAACGCGAGCACTACGTCAGCGAGGCGGGCGACTACCTGCGCAGCGAGCTGGCGCAGGTCGGGATCGAGGCCGAGATCGCGGGCCGCGCCAAGCACTTCTACTCGATCTACTCGAAGATGACCAAGAAGGGTCGCGAGTTCAACGAGATCTACGACCTCACGGCGATGCGCGTGATCGTGGACTCGGTCAAGGACTGCTACGGCACCGTCGGCGTGATCCACTCGATCTGGAAGCCCCTGCCGGGACGCTTCAAGGACTTCATCGCGATGCCGAAGTTCAACATGTACCAGTCGCTGCACACGACGGTGATCGGGCCCGAGGGCAGGCCGCTGGAGATCCAGATCCGCACGCAGGAGATGCACGAGATGGCGGAGTTCGGGGTCGCCGCCCACTGGCTCTACAAGCAGCCCCCGCCCGGCAGCGGCGACGACGGCGGTCGCTGGGGCGCCGGCGAGGAGGGCAAGCTCAAGTGGCTGCGCTCGATGCTCGACTGGCAGAAAGAGCTCTCCGATCCGCGCGAGTTCATGGAGACGCTGCGCACGGACCTCTTCGAGGAGGAGGTCTACGTCTTCACGCCCAAGGGAGAAGTCAAGTCGCTGGCGGCGGGAGCCACGCCGCTGGACTTCGCCTACGAGGTCCACACCGAGATCGGCCACCGCTGCGTCGGCGCCCGGGTCAACGGCAAAATCGTGCCGCTGCACTACGAGCTGCGCTCCGGCGACATCGTTGAGATCCTCACGGCCAAGCGCGAGCGCGGTCCCTCGCGCGACTGGCTGGCGATGGTCAAGACGACCCGCGCGCGCAACAAGATCAAGGCGTGGTTCAAGGCCGAGTCCCGCCAGGACACCGAGCACACCGGCCGCGAGCTGCTGCAGGAGCACCTGCGCAAACAGGGGCTGCCCGCGCAGAAGATCACCGGCTCGGCGCTGCTCGCCGACGTGATCCGCGAGGTGGGCTACCGCAAGGCCGATGACTTCTACATCGCTCTCGGCGCCGCCAAGGTCTCGCCGAAGCTGGTCGTGGGCAAGGTGCTCCAGCGCCTGAAGCAGGGAGAGTCCGCCGACGGCGAGGACTCGGCGGCGGATCTGCTGCGCGTCGGGCGCGCCAGGCGCCGGCCGACCAAGTCCTCGGGGCAGTACGGGATCAGGGTGGAAGGCGTCGAGGACGTGATGCTGCGCCTGGCCAAGTGCTGTCGGCCCGTGCCCGGGGATGAGATCCTCGGCTACATATCCCTCGGACGCGGCATCACGATCCACCGCGCCGACTGCCCCAACGCGGCTCAGCTCCAGAAGAGCCCGGAGCGCTTCGCCAACGTGGGCTGGGAGGGCGATCAGTCGACCGGATTCGTCGTGGAGATCCAGATCGACGCATGGGATCGCCACCGTCTGCTCGAGGACCTCTCACGGGTCTTCTCGGAGTCCGGCGCCAACATCATGGAAGCGCGCTGCCTGTCGATGGGGCCGATGGTCAAGAACCGCTTCGTGGTCGAGGTGGCCGACACCCACACGCTCAAGGGCGCGATCACGCGCCTGCGCAACATCGACTCGGTCTTCGACGCCTACCGCGTCACGCCCGGGGCAAGCGCCGCCTGAGCGGCCGCACGTCCGCGGCGTCGAGCACATCCGAGCGCACTCACCGTGACCGACGACGCACTGCTGCCCACCCGCGCGGGCCCGGTCCCCGACCGGCTCACGATCTGGCCGGTGGACGACGGGCGCTACGGGCTCGACGCCACCTTCCAGGGCGCCACCGGCTATCAGCGCGCCCAGCAGCATCGGGCCGAGCTCGAACGAGACAACGTCCCGCACGCCTTCCGGCAGGAGCTCGACGGCGCATGGACGCTTCGATTCGGTCCGCTTCAGGCCGCCGACATCGCGCGGGCACTGTCCGCCTTCGTCTATTAGGAGCCCCCGCGTCCGTCGCGGGGTTAGGCAGATCGGCAGATCGGCGGTCGTGTCCCGTCAAGAGACGACGTTGAGCGCCTCGGGGAGAACCGAGTAGCGCGCCTCGGCGACCTCGCCGAGATAGTCGCCGTCGACCTGCAGCGGCAGCGGGCGCCCGTCGGCGCTGCGCACGGTCATCTCGCTGATCTCATGCAGTCCGCTGACCTGCCGATGGCCGGTCACGCGGGCGCGGGTGGAGAAGGCGCGCCAGGCGATGAAGGGCATCGAGACCAGCGTGGCGCGATGCAGGACGCCTCCGGCGAGCAGGCCCGAGTCCAGGGTGGCGCCGTCGGCGATCTCGATCGGGCGGTCCTGGAAGTAGGTGAAGGGAGAGCCGTTCTGGACGATCGCGGTGACGCCCGCAAAGGTCTGCCCGCCGGCCTGCACCTCGAGCCGGGGAGGGTGCAGGAGGTATCGGCGCATGAAAGTGCCGACGGCCACCCAGGTGAAGTAATAGGCGCCGAGGCGGGCCTTCAGATGCGGGTTGGCGTCGACGCGCTCGACCACGCTCGCGTCGAGGCCGAGGCCGGAGGCGAAGGTGAAGCAGCGCCCGTTGACCACGCCGAGGTCGACCTTGCGCGGATGCCAGTCGTCGGCCATCGCCAGCAGGTGCTCGGTCGCGTCGACGACGTCCCCGGGAATCCCGAGCATCTTGCCGAACACGTTGGCCGAGCCGCCGGGCAGGCAGCACAGCGGCGTGGGGGAGCCCAGCAATCCGTTGGCCGCTTCGTTGACGGTGCCATCGCCCCCGAAGGCGACGACGACGTCATAGCCCTCGTGGGCGGCCTCGCGGCAGAGCTCGGTGGCGTGACCGCGCGCCTCGGTGTCCACGGCGTCCACCTCGAAGCGGCCCTGCAGCGCATAGACGACGAGGTGGCGCAGCCGGTCGGAGACGGTCGTGGCGTACGGGTTGACGATGATCAGCATGCGCCGCTTGCGCGCGGGATCGGCGAAGCGGAAGGGGGCGTCCTGTTGGCCGGTCTGCTGCTCCTGCTCCTCGTCGTGGCTCTGGCGCTCGCGTGTGGGGGTGCTCACAGCGTGGCCTACACCGCGGCCGCACCCGAGTTACCGCGGCCCAGCCGATGATCGACTTGCCGGAGCCCGATGCGGTTGCTAGACTGCCGCTCACAAGCAGTACACATCCAGAGGGGTGGAGGGCCTGGCCCTACGAAACCCCGGCAACCACCGCCAAGTCACAGGCGGGAAGGTGCCAATTCCAGGTGATGTGTGGCGGGCTTCGCGCTCTTCGCCACACGTGACAAGGCGAAGAACATAAGCGAAGGAGCCCAAATGGCTGTCAGTCATCTGCAGTGCAAGGAGTGCAAGTCGGAGTACCCGCTCGAGGCGCTCTACGTGTGCGAGCAGTGCTTCGGGCCGCTGGAGGTCGTCTACGACCACAGCCGCACCAGCCGCGATCTCGGCGAGCTGCGCCGTCGCATCCAGGGCGGACCGCAGAACATCTGGCGCTACGCCGACTTCCTGCCGCTCGCCGGTGGGCCTCCAGGCCCGTCCGGGCGCCTGGCTTCGCGCGTCGGGCTGCCGGCGGGCTGCACGCCGCTGATCCGCGCCGATCGCCTGGCCGAGCGGCTCGGCCTGCGCGAGGTGTGGGTCAAGAACGACGCCGCCAACCCGACCCACTCCTTCAAGGATCGGGTCGTCTCGGTGGCCGTGACGCGGGCCCGCGAGCTCGGCTTCGAGACGATCGCGTGCGCCTCCACCGGCAACCTCGCCAACTCGGTGGCCGCCCACGGCGCCGCCCTGGGCATGGACTCCTACGTCTTCATCCCGGCCGACCTCGAGGAGCAGAAGGTCCTCGCCACCGGCATCTATGGCACCAACCTCGTTGGCGTGGACGGCAGCTACGACGACGTCAACCGCCTCTGCACCGAGCTGTGCGCGGAGCGCGAGTGGGCGTTCGTGAACATCAACCTGCGCCCCTACTACGCCGAGGGATCCAAGACGCTCGCGTTCGAGATCGCAGAGCAGCTCGGCTGGGAGCTGCCCGACCGCTGCATCGTGCCGATCGCCTCGGGCTCGCTCTTCACCAAGATCGCCCGAGGCTTCGAGGAATGGCGCGAGCTGGGGCTGCTCGAGGGCGATCTGCCGAGCATGAACGGCGCCCAGGCCGAGGGCTGCTCGCCGGTAGCCAGCGCCTACGCGGCCGGCCACGATGTCTGCCGCCCGGTCAAGCCGAGCACGATCGCCAAGTCGCTGGCGATCGGCAACCCCGCCGACGGGCCCTATGCGCTCGATCTGGCGCGCCGCACGGGCGGCGGCGTGGACGCGGTCAGCGACGATGAGATCCGCGCCGGCATCAGGCTGCTCGCCGAAACCACCGGGGTGTTCACCGAGACGGCCGGCGGCGTGACGACAGCCGTCCTGGCCAAGTTGGCGGCGCGCGGGGAGATCGACCCCGACGAGCGTGTGGTGCTCGTGATCACCGGCGAGGGCCTGAAGACACTCGACGCGGTGCGCGGCAGCTTCGAGACGCGCACGATCGCTCCGACGGTCGAGGCCTTCGAGGCCGGCGTCAGCCGCCCCGTGAGCGTCTAGATGTCGGTCGTGGTGAAGATCCCCACGCAGCTGCGCTCGGCCTCCGGCGGCGAGGCCGAGACGGTCCTCGACGGCGCGACGGTGCAGGAGGTCCTCGACGGGCTGTTCGAGCGCTTCGAGGAGCTCCGCGCGCGAATCTCCGACGATGACGGCTCGCTGCGGCGCTTCGTCAACGTGTACCTCGCTGGCGAAGACATCCGCTTCCTGGACGGGCTGCAGACGCCCGTCTCGGATGGGGCGGAGCTGACGATCCTGCCCGCCGTCGCCGGAGGCTAGGGTCGCTCAGGGCGCCCCGGTGTGAGCCGGAGGCGTCGACGCTCGTGCGGCCGGAGCGCTCGAGCCGCTCATCCCGACGGTGGAGACCAGTCCCGCCGCGCACATCGCGCCGATCGTCAGCGAGCGCATCCGCCGCGGCGTCAGCCAGCCGAAGTGGTGGGTCTGCATCCAGGTCCTGAAGCCTGTGGCGGCGGAGGCCGCGGCCATTGCACAGCCTGCGCACATGCGGCGCAGGATATCGCTGCTTCCTAAAGGCGCTCGGCCGCCTCGGCGTGTCCCTCCAGGCGCCGTCGCAGCTCATCGCCGCGACCGGCGGCCACGGCCCGCGCGGCGCGCGCCTCGGTCAGCTCGAGGCCCTGTGCGTGGGCGAAGTCGAGCAGGTCCTGGCGCTCCTCGCCCTCGCGGGCGGTGCGCAGGAACAGCCAGCAGAACAGGCCCAGCGTGAGGATCGACTCCTCGACCATCATGATCGCCCCCGCCAGGTTCTGATCGGCCAGGGGGGAGATGTGGTAGACGGCGTCTCCGTGCAGGTAGAAGGGGTAGAAGACGGTGCCCGACCACAGGAAGATGTTGCCCAGCACCGTGCCGGTGAGGCGCACGGCCACGATGTAGAGGAGCTTGCCGAGGTTGCCGAACCACGACGGCTTGGGCAGCGGGCCGAACAGGCACATCCACATGTTGACCCCGAGGCCGAGGAACAATGCGTGCTCGAGGGCGTGCACGCTCGAGTGGCGCAGAGCCGCCTGGTAGAGCGCGGGCAGATGCCAGACGTACAGGTCGAGGGCCCACAGCGGGAAGGCGATCGCGGGATGCGAGAGAGCGCGCAGGCGGTCGAAGAAGCCGATGCGCAGGATCGGGGCGAGCAGCGGGCCGGTGAGCCCGAGCACGATCAGCAGGGCTGCGATGTCGCCGAGCAGCAGGTGCTCGATCATGTGCACGTAGAGCAGTTCTTGGCTTGCGCCCCCGAGCGAGGTGAGGGCGGCGGCGATCAGCACGAAGCCCCCGTAGAAGCACGCCTGGCGCCAACCGGGCACCGGGTGGCCGTCGATCGCCAGGGTGCGCGCGCGGCGGGCATAGAGCAGACCGAGGAGCGCGAGCGGGCCGAGTTGCAGGGCGGCCTCGAGGTTCGCGGAGACGGCGAGCGGCAGAGGGAGCATTTCCCGTTCAGGTTACGCGAGCAGACCGCGATCGGCGGAGGCGAGGCAACCGCTTCCATAGACTGCGCGAGCCATGAGAGCCCCCCGTCGCATGCTTGCAGCCTCGACCGGGGGAGTGGGCACCGTGGCGCTCGCGCTGCCCGCGAGCGTGGACGCGCACGGGATCGTGGGCAAGGCCGACCTGCCGATCCCCGTGTGGCTGTTCAGCTGGACCGCTGCGATCGTCTTGGTCGTCTCGTTTGTGGCGCTTTCCACGTTGTGGCGAGCTCCGCAGCTTCAGCAGGAGCATCGCCGGCGGCTGCTGCAGCTGCCGCGTGTGCTCGAGTGGCTCGCCGGCCTCCTCGGGCTGCTCCTGTTCGTGGTGGTGCTCTACAGCGGATTCGCGGGCGCCCAGGTGGCCAACGCCAACTTCTCGGTCACCTTCGTCTACGTGATCTTCTGGGTCGGCATCCCCCTCGCGAGCGTGCTCTTCGGCGACCTCTTCAGGGCGTTGAGCCCGTGGCGCACGTGCGGACGCGTGCTGGAGGCGCTGATCCTGCGCGCTCGTGGCGCGGCGGGCGGGGGTCCGCTGCTGTCCTACCCCGAGCGGCTGGGGAACTGGCCCGCGGTGGCCGGCATCGTGGGCTTCGCCTGGTTGGAGCTCGTGTACGTGGAACGGGACAACCCCTCCACGCTCGCGGCGCTGTCGCTCGGCTACTTCGCGGTGATGCTCGCCGGAATGGTTCTGTTCGGCGTTGAGGAGTGGGGCGGGGCGGCCGACGCCTTCGGCGTCTACTTCAACCTGCTCTCCAAGCTCTCGCCACTCGTGCGCAGCGAGGACGGCGCGCTGCAGCTACGCCGACCGCTGAGCGGGGTCACGACTCTTCGCATCCGCCCGGGGACGGTCGTGTTGATCTGTACGCTCATCGGCACCACGACCTTCGATGGCTTCTCAAACGGCGGGATCTGGCGCAACAACGAGTCGGGCGTACAGAGCCTGTTCGCCGATCTCGGCCTCTCCTCTACCCCTGCCCAGGAGCTGGCCTACTCGGTCGGGCTGGTGCTCTGCATCCTGTTGATCGTCGCCGTCTACCGCCTGGGGGTTCTCGGCGTGGGCAGCGTGAGCGAGCGCTACGACACCGGGGAGCTGTGGCGAAGCTTCGCTCACACGCTCGTGCCGATCGCCTTCGCTTATGTGCTCGCCCACTACTTCTCGCTGCTGCTGTGGCAGAGCCAGGCGATGGGCTATCTGATCTCAGACCCGCTGGGGGATGGATCGAATCTGTTCGGGACCGCCGGTTATCAGATCGACTACCACGTGATCTCCTACGCAGGCATCTGGTACGTGCAGGTCGCGGCGCTCGTCGCCGGGCACGTCGGCGGTCTCGCCCTCGCGCACGATCGCGCCCTGGTGCTCTACCGCGACGCCGAAGAGGCGGTGCGCAGCCAGTACTGGATGCTGGCCGTGATGGTGGCCTTCACGAGCTTCGGCCTGTGGCTGCTCTCCTCGGTGGGGACCTGAGCCGGCCGCAGCGGCGCCCGGGCGGGTGATAGGTTCTGCGCTGATGGCACCGCTTGCCTGCCTGACGCATTGGTACATCTCGATGCTCTACGTCGTGCCGGTCGTGGGCGTGGGCGGCTGGGGCTGGTGGAGCACGAAGCGCATGGCGCGCAAGAAGGCCGCCGGAAAGGCCCCGGACAAGAAGGCCGCCGCGAGAGCTCCCGAGCAGGGTCTCGCCTAGCCGGTTTCGCCCCCCGCGGCCGACCGGCAAAGGTTCGACTAGCCGTCCATTTTCGTCATTTCGTCATTTCTTCACGAGTGTTGAGGTGGGGCTGAGTAGCATGCTGTTTGCTACTCGTATGACCTCACAGACCCTCATCCGTCCGGTTGCCGACGGGCTCACCGAGCGGTTCGATCCGACGGCCTGCCTGGACGAGCGTGTGCGCCATGAGGCCGCGCTCACCGACCCTGTCGCTCCGGGTCGCTACATCCAGGTGCAGGGGCCAGGTCGAACGCTGCTCATCCCGCTCGGCAGCGAGGCGATCCACATCGGCCGTGGACTCTCCGCGGACCTGCACCTCGACGAGAGCTCTGTCTCGCGGCGCCATGCGATCCTCGTCCCGCGCCCGTCCGGCGCACGGGTGCTCGACGATCGCAGCTCCAACGGCACGTTTGTCAACGGGCGGCGCATCCAGCAGGCGGATCTGTCCAACGGCGACGTGATCGTCATCGGGCGCATCATGCTGCGCTATCTCGAGGTGTAGGCCCCGCCAGAAGCGGGGCGGCGGTCGGCGGACGTAGAGCCCCTGCTGGGACCTGGGATAGTGCGCATGTGCACGATGCCTCCTCGACCGGCCACGCCGTGCTCGTGATCGGTGAAGCGGGCGGCCTGACCGCGGCGCTGATGCGGCGGCTGGATCAGAACGACATCCCCGCCGAGGCAGCCGCGGGCCTGAGCGACAGCGAGCTCGCCGAGATCCTGCGCCGGCGGCGCTGGGACGCGGTGGCGGTCGTGACCCGCGACGACGTGCTCGCGCTGCGCTTGACGCTGTTGAGCGCGCACCTGCGGCCCGATCTCCCGCTGTGGGTGACGATGTTCGACCGTACGATCACGCGCGAGCTCCAGCACGTGGTACCGACCGTCCACGTGCTCTCGCCCGCGGAACTGGTAGCCGAAGATCTCGCCGAGCACTGCGTCGCTGCCGCTGCTGGGTCATCCGCTGCACGGCGCCGCCATGGCATACGCCTCGTCGATGACGCGCTGCGGCTGCTCGTGCGCGCCGGCGCCGGCCTGCTGCTCGCGCTGATACTCGAGGGAGCGATCTCGATGATCGCCCTTCACGAGGGCGTGGTCGACGCGCTCTACTTCAGCACCCGCTCGGTGGCCACGGTTGCGGGCGCGCCCGGCGCCGCCTCGAGCGCGGCGTGGTTCAAGGCGCTCTCGGCGCTCGACACGCTGGCCGCGCTGCTGCTCGTGGCCGTGTTCACTGCCGCGCTCGTGCGCCGCCTCAGCCGCCCGCGGCTGACCACGCTGCTGGGAGCGCGCGCGGCGCCGGCTCGCCACCATGTCCTGTTGGTCGGCTTCGGCCAGGTGGGCTTCCGCCTCGCGCAGGACCTGCGCCGGCGCGGCGTTGCCGTGCTGGGGGTCGAGCAGGACCCGGATGCGCCATGCGTGCGGCTCGCGCGCGCGGCCGGGATCCCGGTGGCGATCGGGCGCGGCGATGACCGCGAGACGCTCGAGCGCCTCGGCATCCGCCACTGCGCGGTGGTCGCCGCGGTGACCTCTGCCGACCTGGTCAACGTGGCGGTCGGTCTCGCCGCCAGCGACCTCGCCCCGGGCACGCCGCTGGTGCTGCGACTGGGCGACGGGGAGGTCGCGGCCGAGACCGACTCTCTCCTGCATCTCGGGCGCATCTGCGACGCCCACAAGATCGCCTCCGAGACGCTCGTGCGCGGCCTGGGCGCTCCGAACGTCGGCTAGCCTGGGCGAGCATGGCCGACACGAGCACGATCGCCTCGCTCGCGACCGCCGGAGGAACGCTGATCCTCGCCGTGGCGACGTTCTCCTCGACGCGCTCAGCCAACCGTGCGGCGCGGGTCTCAGAGCAGGCGTTGAAGGTGGGGCTGCGCCCGGTGCTCTTCAACGCGCGCCCGCAGGACCCGCCGCAGAAGGTCGGCTTCGTGGACGATCACTGGGTGCATCTGCGCGACGGGCTCGCGGCCGCGCAGGTCATCGCCGAGAAGGTCTATCTCGCGATCCCGCTGCGCAACGTGGCCTCCGGCCTGGCCGTGCTGCACGGCTGGCACATCTGGACGGGCCGGCAAACCGCGGAGCGACACTCTGCGCTCTCGGACTTTCGCCGCCTGCAGCGCGACCTGTACGTGCCGGCCGGGGACGTGAGCTTCTGGCAGGCAGCCATACGCGACCCGGAGGACCCGCTGCACGGGCCGCTGAAGCAGGCGATCGAGACGGGCGAGGGCGTGACCGTGGACATCCTCTACGGCGACCACGAGGGCGGCCAGCGCACGATCACCCGCTTCTTCATCACGCCGCGGGCACAGGTCACAGACGAGGAGCCGTGGCTGTGGCGCTGCTCTACCTCACGTCACTGGAACCTCGACCGCGCCGACCCGCGGTAGAGGGCCGTGAGAGCTGCCGCGAGAGCGAGCGCGCCGATTACGAGCGCCGCGATCGCCAGTCCCCGGCTGGCGCCGGTGCTCGAGGATCGGGCGGGTGCGGTGGCGGCGCTGGCCACGCCCGCTCCCGGCTCGGGGCCGGCCTCCTTGCCCGCCACGTCCTCGATCGCCCCGCCCTTGGCCGTGACGTTGATCCGCGGCGAGGGATGTTCGGCGCTCAGGGAGGGGTCGATCCAGTGCACGACCGTGCCGTCGCTGTAGGTCTGGACGGTCTTGAATTCGAGCGCTCGTCCGGCGGCCTGGCTGGGGATCGCGACCGACAGCGGGAAGTCGATGAACTGCCCGTTGCCGACGCGCCCGGCTGGTCCCTGCCACGTCCACACGACCTGGGAGACCTCGGTGTCGATCGTTTCACCGTCTTCTTTGAGCGGGCTCGCGAGCTTGGCTTCGATCACCCGTGTGCTCCACCCAGACACGTTTTCATAGTCGACGCTCGTGAACCCGGGGGGCAGCAGCGTGTCGACCTTCTTCACATGGGCGCCTTCGCGCTCGCCTGGGACGCGCACGTCGAGGGTCGCGAACGCGCCGGCGGGAATCGTGTTGGGATGGAGGCTGACGTGCGCCTCGGCGCCCGCGGGCGCGATCAGCACGGTGGCGACGATCAGTGCTGTGAGCTTGCCGGGTTTCATGGCTCGGTGCTCCTCTCGTGTCGGTGGCGGTTTGGGCGGTGCAGAGCGCCACGCGGTGTGATCCGGTGCGCGCTCAATTGATCGGGACCTTCACTGTGCGTGTGTACTCCTCGAATTCGGAGACGCGGTCGACGAGGGTGATCGACCAGGTCCCGCCGGGCGAGAGCTCGGCCGCGGCCAGCGTGTAGTGACCGGGGCCGGAGATCCTGGCCTGCAGGGGCAGCGGCCCGATGGCCTTCGCGGGAAGCGAGGCAGTGACGGTGAGTTCCTTGGTGGCCGTGAACTGCGCGCCGGTCCTGGCATCGAACAGGTAGACGTGGATCGTGTTGGGGCCCACGCGTGCCGGTTCAACGCTCATCTCGAGCTCGGCCGGGCCGAGGGAGGTGTTGATCGAGAAGGTGCCGTTGGCTGCCACGGCGCCCGCTGCGGAGAAGAGGCTGGCGGCGAGGTCGACGGGCGGGGCGTAGCTGATGAGCGCGGCGGTCACGCCGAGGACGCACGCCATCGCGACAAGCTCGCCGCGCAGCGTGCGTCGTGCCAGCACGCCGGTGCCCGCCGGCGGCTCGCCCGCGGCCGTGACCCGCCTCAGCGCGGGGATCACACGCGAGCGGTTGACCCACCCGAGCACGATCAGCGCGGCCAGGAGCGCGGTCTTGACCAGGATCAGGGTGCCGTAGGTGCTGTGCAGCAGCGCATCGAGGCTGCGCACGTCGATGTAGGCCTGCACCACGCCTGTGGCGGCGATGACGAGTACGGCGGTGAGCGCCAGCGGCGAGAAGCGCGAGAGCACGGTGAGCAGCAGGCGGCTGCGCTCGGGGCCGTGCAGGCGGCGTGTGGCGGCGGGCAGCGCGAGCAGCAGGAAGGCGATGCCACCCACCCACACGCTGGCCGCGAGCACGTGCAGGACGTCGGAGGGGAGGAACACGCCGACGGGGCTCTCGATGCTCGCGTGACCGGCCAGGGCGGGGGTGATGGCGAGATAGGCCGCGCCGAGACCGAACCCCGCGGCGATCCACGTGGGCGGCGGCCAGCGGGCGCTCCTGCGCGCAGCGGCCAGTAGTCCGGCGAGCGCCAGCCAGTCGAGCGCGCGCAGGCCCCAGACCTCCCCGAAGCGGCTTTCGAGCGTGTTCTGGATGACCGTGCCCGTCAACGAGGACCAAAGCGAGACGCCGGCGGCCGTCGCGCCTTGGAGCGCCACGCCGAGCACGCTCACGAGCATCCCGAGGATCGCCGCGCCTCCGAGCAGCATGCTCACGCGCGTGGCGAAGGCGTTCGCGGCGGCCGGCCAGCGCTCATCGCCCGCGACGGCCGAGCGTGCTGGGACCCACGCGATCACGAGGAATGCGAGGCCGCCGAGCAGCAGCGCGATCGAGAGATAGTCCAGGGCGCGCACAACGCCGAAGGCGAGCCTGGTGACGCGACCGGTCTCGTTGCGGGCGATGAGGCCCGCGACGGTGAACTTGGGCCGGGGGCCGACGTGGCCGAGGTTGAACACCAGTCCGCCGTAGACGATGTGCGTGTCGGCCGAGATCGCCCTGTAGGTGGCGGTGTAGGTGCCGTCGGGGAGGTTTGGCTTCAGCCCGACGCCCAGCCAGCGCTGGTGGCCTTCGGGGTGTGAGAGGTCGACGTCGTCCACCTCTTCTCCCTTGGCGTTGAACACCCGCACGGCGCCGAGCGTTCCCCCGACGGCCTGGTCGAACTTGAAAATCACCTCCCTGGGCTCCGTCGGGACGGTGGAGCCGGAGGCGGGCGAGCTGCCGAGCAACTGCGCGTGGGCGGATGCGGCGGGCGCGCCGGCGAGCGCTGCGAGCAGCGCCACGGTGAGCACGACCGTCAGGCCGCGCAGCCCCCCTGGATGCCTGCGGACTCGGTTGCGGCGCTGGCCCATGCCGGCTACCAGGCTTCTCCGGGTGAGGAGTCCGGCGGCGCTGCGGCTCCCGCGTCGTGGTCTCTGCCGGCTGGCGGGCGGCGCGCGCGGCGGCGCCGAACGAAAAGTACGAACAACAGAGCCGCAGCGACGATGACCACGAGCGCGACGATCGCGCCGGTGGGGGTCTTCGAGCCGCTCTCCGGCGTCCAGAACAGCTCGCCGCCGATCGCTCCCCTGCGGGTGCCGACTTCGATCGGGACCTGCCAGTCGATGATCTTGGTGCGCTTGGCCGTGTTCTTGACCTGCGGCGGCAGCGCGGGCGACATCCAGTGGATGCGGTGGTCGTGCCATTCGAGCTGCCCGGTGCGATCGACCACCACCCAGTGGGGCGAAGCGGTCGGCGAGGCCGAGGCCGGCACCTTGACGTTGCCGTAGAAGTTCTGGTTGAGGTAGTAGGCGGGCGAGCGCGTGTTGAGCTCGACGGTTCCGTCGGCCAGCACCCGCGCGTAGGGTTCGCCCTGGTAGCCGTATACGGTCACGTCCCGGCCGCTGTGGTTGCTCAGCTGCAGGCGGTCGGCGAACTCGAGCACCTGCACGCTGACCCCGGCCACCTGTGGTTGTACGGCGGTGATCTGAGAGCGGAAGTGGTAGCTGGAGCCCTGATCGTTGATCGGGTTCTCGCTCTCGGCGGTGGGACTCTGGGTGGCGCCCTGCGCTGTGGCGCCTGCGGTGAGCGCCAGCGCGAGCGCGCCGAGCGCGGTGATGATGAGACGACGGACCATTGCGGCTCCTCGGATGGATGCGTTGAGCACCGCGAACGGCATGTGGCCGCCGCGGCCGACCGTGTCCGGCGAGCGGGGTTCCGCGACGTGAGCGCGGACCGGGGTGGCTAACTCGCCGTGCTGAGCGCCGGCGGAGGTCTGACCGCCAGCGAACGACCGATCAGCTGGCCGCCGTGGGCGGCCACGATCACGACCCGACGCCGCGCGGGCGTCGATGAGCGCGGGCGCGGCCAGCGGATCTGGCGCTTCGTGTGCAACGCGACCAGCGTGCGTGCGCCCGGGTAGCGCCGCGCAAGCAGCGCGCTCGCCAGCACCAGAGCCGGCATCAGGCACAGGATTGCGTGCAGCACGGTCGCCAGACTCTACTCCCCGACCGGTGAGCCGAGAGGGCTAGGTGCGCCTCAGGGCGCCTGCGAGGCTGAGAACGACGTAGACCGCGAAGCCCAGACCCAGCAGCCGCCTGAACCAATTGACTCCGTGGCGCGCCTCCTCGTATGCCCACACGCTGAGGGCCGAGTAGAAGAGCGCGATGAGCGCCCGATGCACGCCTCCGCGCGTCACCTGGGCGGTGATGCTGGCGAGCAGGGCGGCCGCGAGCGGGGGGTTGGGGAACTGGACGAGCGGGAAGCCCCGCGGCCAGCTCCAGCGCATCACGCGGCTCACGCGGGCCACAGTAGAGGACATCGACGGATGGCTGCTGGAAGGCCGCACGGAGTGGCTACCGTTGTATGGGCGATGAGAGCGAGCGGGTGGCATCTGCTTCCTCGGGCCGGATCGGGCGGATCGAGCTGTGTGCCACGTGCGCAGAGGGCCGGGCGACGGTGATCGCCAGCGGGGTGCAGGGAGGCGGCAGCCACCCGCTGGGTGCGCATGACACGCTCGGCGTGGTGCTTCTGATCGCAGCGATGGCCGCGGCGGCCGTGCTGATCGGCCTCTACCTGCGGCGGCGCTATCGGCGCTCCAAGCGCGTAGACGACGAGTGGCAGGCCCTGGCGGTGATGGGCGAGCTGTGCCCGTACGGGTGGCAGGCCCACATCAACCTGTACGGCTGGGGCGCTCCGGTCCCAGACGATGCGCCGCCCTCGCGCACGCCCCTCGTCGAGCTGGAATGGGAGCAGTTCGACGAGGAGCCCGGGCGGATCGCCGTGGCGAGGCGGGTCTGGGCGCCCACCATCGCCCAGGCGCTGCAGGCGATGGTGGAGGACCGCCAGACCGACCTGACGCTCGAGCAGATCGAGGAGGTGGCGGCGCGGGAGGACGACGTGTGGTGGAACGACTGAGACGGAGCAAGCGGGACGCACGTTGACGTCGAGCAACACCACCATGTTGGGACCTTTCGAATGCATTTGGTGGTAGGTAGCCTCTTGGGCTCTGTCTGCCCAATCCCTAGAGATGAACCGCGCCGACGAGCTGCCAAGGACGGTCAGCGACGCGGTGCCGCGGCGGTTCACGGCAGGCGATGCGCTGCGAGGCGTAGCGGCGATGTTCGTGCTCGTCTTTCATGCGGCGGTCGAAACGATGCTGTTCAAGCACACTCCCGGCTTTGTGCTCGGCAGCGATAGCCCGCACAGCTTCAGCCCGATCTTCGGGCGCCTGGCACCGGAGTTCATCGCGATGCGCTTCGGGGTCTTCATCTTCTTCGCGCTGTCGGGCTATCTGCTCACGCGCACCTTCCTTGCGGCGTTCACGCTCGGCACGTCGCGGCCCTCGATCTCACGCTACGCACGCAACCGCGCGCTGCGGATCATCCCGGCGTTCTGGGCGGTGACGACCGTCTTCGTGGTGTGGGACCACGCGGTCGGCCCGTCGGGCGTCGGCGGGCTGCTCGCCACCTACGGGTTCGCCCAGAACTATCACTGGAACGCAGCCGCCGAAGTGATGCGTCAGGCCTGGACGCTCGACATCGAGGCCGCCTTCTACGTGGCGATACCGCTCGCCTCGCTCCTCGCGCTGGCCGCTGGCGCGCGCATCCTGGAAAGGCCACGATCGCGCCTCGCGATCGTCCTCGCGGTCCTGCTCGCCGCCTACGTCCTCAGCCTGCTCGCCAAGCACAGCGCGGGCAACCCGCTGAACAACGCCTACAACCTCGCCGAGTTCCTGTTCGCGTTCATACCCGGGATCGCGCTGGCGGCGGTCGAGCCGTTCGCCGCGCCGCGTCTGCGCGACTCAGGTCACGGCAAGGCGCTCGCGTGGGGCGTCCTCGGCCTCTGTGTGGCGCTGTTCGCCTTGTTCGTCTCGCTCCCCGGCTCCGATTACGGAGCGCGCCTGGTGCTCGTCACCCTCGCCTGCGGCGCTCTCCTGGCGGCGCCTCTGATCCTGCAGTGGACGAACGGCGGCTGCTGGCGCGTGCTGGACAACCGGGTGATGCGCTGGCTGGGCGAGCGCTCCTATGGGATTTACCTCATTCATCTCACGCCGATGGGACACCTGCTGCCACACATCGGCACTCACGGGGTCACTGTCACGTTCGTGCTGCTGCTCGTGCTCGACACGGCCATCACCCTGATCGCCGCCGACCTGCTCTGGCGAATCGTCGAGCGACCGGCGCTGCAGCGGCGCTTGCCGTGGCGCCAGGCGGAGTTCGCGCGGACGACTGCTGTGGAGGCGTAGGCGACGTCAACGAGAGCCGGCCCGGCAAGATTCGAACTTGCGACCTCTCGCTCCGGAGGCGCGGCGCGCAATGGCCCGGAGAGCGCGCAATCCCGCATGAGAGCTAGTTTGCGTTACGACGACGGTCACGGACGGCCGTCGTGGATGAGCGGGATTGGCGGTTGATTCGGGGCGATGGTGGCAGGGCTGCCATTCGCGCGAAGCTGCCAGGGACCGAACCGCCCGAAAGCCTCGAAGGAGCCGTGCATATCTACCACGACTTTGACGCCGACATCGCTTGGTTCCCACGGGTGCGTCCGATGATCTGGCTGGCCAACGCGTGCCAGCGGTCTTGTCGCCTGTATCCGCTACAAACCCTGCCGTGGCCGCCAGTCGCCCAGCCTATCCGCCGATAGCAGCGCCATTCACAAAGGGCGAGGTCAACCGGGCGGGTGTGCTGCTACTCGACCTCCGCGAACGAATGCAGCGGGACGGTGCGGAGCGCGCCGTCGCAGACTCCGACGAGCAGAAGCTCGACGAGGCATGGGAGGCCCTGACGTGGTGGCGCAGCCTGTACGCGCGGCCGCTATCAAGGGTTGCCGCGAACCTTCGCTATCACGTCGATCGCGCCGCCGGCCGCGTGGGCGAGCGTATCGAGGTCACGCAGCGCTTGAAGCGCCTCGACACTCTGGTCGGAAAGCTCGCGCGCGAGCGGGACAACGTGACGCAGATGCAGGACATCGGTGGCGTTCGCGCGGTGCTCCCGAGCCTGCGGCATGTGTATGTCGTCAGACGCCGGCTGCTGAAGTCCTGGGGGATTGTCAGGGAGCGGGACTACATCGCCGAGCCCAAGAGCAGCGGCTACCGGGCGCTGCACCTGATCGTCAGGCGCATGGGCTACCCGATCGAGGTTCAGCTCCGAACTGTCGGGCAGGACGCATGGGCCAACACGGTGGAGGAGACCAGCAGGCAGGTTGGCGTGGACCTCAAGTTTGGCGCCGGGGACGAGCGTTCGGACAGCATCTTCCTCGCTATGGCCGAGCTGATCGCCAGCTTCGACCGAGACGAGCTTTCGCGTGATGATCTGCTCGAGGGCTTGAGGCGCCTGCCATCATTGACGATACGCACACGCGCGCAACGACAATCCAAATGAGCCCAGACGACGACATCAAGCATTTCCTCGTGACGCGCGACGTGGCGCGGCGCAGGACGACCGTCGTCGAGTTCGGTACGGACTACGAGGCTGCGCAACACGGCTACCAGGAGGCTGAGCAGAAGGCGCGTGGTCGTCAAGACCTCGACGTGGTGCTGCTCAGCGCCGACTCGCTGGAGACGATCAAGCTCACGCACTCCAGCTACTTCGAGCCGAAGTCGCTCGACGAGATGCTGCCCGCGTAGGACCGGCCCGGGTCCGTCGGCCGCGTGCGGTTGTCCGGCGGGTTGCGCGGGCTGTTGCGTCGGTCGCGGCATAGGATCGATGCATGCTCACGGTTGTTGAGGCGGCAGACAAGCAGCCTTGACCCGATATCTATGATGAAGACGATGCCCGAGCCTCAGAAACTGCATGTCAGCGTCCGCCATGAGGACGACGCGTTCTGGGCGACCGTGGACGAGTTCCCCGGTGTTCTCGCTACGGGCGATGACCTCGACGAGCTGCGCGAGAGCCTCCAGGAAGGAATCGCCCTCATGCTCGCGCACCCGGGCGAGGAGCCGCCGGCGGTGACGTTGGGAGCGTTGCACCTGGAGCCCGTCGCGATGAGCGCTGGCGCCGAGCTCGTTTACGCTTGATGGGTGTCAGCTACTCGTAGCCCGGAGGCGGGACGCGCCAGTCGGCCGATCGCGTCGGGCCTAAACATCGCCGCCTTCACTACCGGTGTCCACGGCTTTGCAGGGCGCCCGAAACGGCGGGCATTGGCTTACCTAAGCTGGTTTCAAGGCCCTCAAGTGCTCCCAGGTGCCCCTCTGAAAACGCTCCGTCTGGGAGAGTCCCGGCCGTGCTGCCGCCGCGAGTGAACACGGTCAACGCTGTCGTGATCACCGCCTGACTCGGCACCAATATCCGCGATTGTCGTTCACTCTCTTCGGACTTCCTTAAGTGCCGAGCAACGCCGCGGCGACGCGCTCCGGTGTTTCGAGCGGCGGCCAGTGACCGACGTCCGGTAGTTCCAGGAATGGCGCGGTGGGTAGGCGTTCGCGTATCCGCTTCGCCATGTGGGCGCCCGACACCGGGTCGAGCATGCCCCATACAAAGGCGACCGGCACATCCGTTTGCTCCAGCGCGGTGACCCAACGCTCGCCGTGGAGCGCTCGGTCGGCGATGTAGCGCGTGAGAAGGTGGGTGATTGCCTGACCATGCTCGCGAGAGGTGGCCCGCCATATGTCCGTGCTGTCGGCAGCGGCGTCAAAGTCTGCGGCGAATGTCGGCTTGAGCGCCGTCACGAACCGTTCCTCGGTGATGCCTGCGCTGATCTGTGGACCCCGTTCAGGGTTGAGCAGCGCCAGCTGGCCCCGGCTGGGACGAGCAAGGTCAGGGTAGAGCCCGCCGTTGAGCAGGTGGACGGCCACGATGTCAACGGTCAGAGCGCCTTGCGCGCGGCGGGCGAGCAGCTCCTGTGTGACGGAGAGCCCGTAGTCGTAGGCGACGATGACCGTTGAGGTGGTCCCCTCCAGCGCCCACAGCGCCTCGATGAGGTCGGCCTGCTCGTGCAGCGAGTAGACATGGTCGGCGGGCTTTTCCGAGGCTCCGAACCCCAGGAAGTCAGGAAGCAGCAGGGAGTAGTCCTGGGCGAGCGGCGACGCGACTCTTGCCCAGTCGAGCGACGAGCTCGGATAGCCGTGCAGCATCGTCATCGTGGGTCCCGAACCCATCCGGCGCACGAAGATGGCACGCGCGATGCCGCCGAGGCGAATCGGGACTCGCTCGCCGGAGGTCCACCACTCCTCGATGCTGTTCACCGCGGTCAGTATGCCGGAAGACGACACGCGCTCTTCCGCGCTCTTTGACCTCTGCCGCTGTACGGTCTGTGCATGGCACGCGAGACTCCCGTTGTGTGGATGCCTGGCGGCGTTCGCACCGAGATCCACCTCACCAGTGAGGACACCCGCGGCGCGTGCTGTCTGCTCGTTGACTACCCGCCCGTTGGCTGGTCCTTGCCGGCTCATCGGCACCTGACTGAGGCCGAGACGATCCATATCGTCGAGGGCGACTTTGTGACGAAGCTCGACGGAGGGCGATCACGCCTGTCGGCCGGAGAGAGCATCCATGTGCCGCGGGGTGTGATCCATTCTGGAGCCAACATCGGGGAGCACCCCGGCCGGCGCGTCGTCCTCTTCAGCCCGGCCGGGATGGAGCGTTTCTTCCAAGAGGCCGGTGTTCCCGCGGCCGACAGCGATATCGACCTCGGCGCGGCGCTCGCGTCCGCCGTCAGCCATGGCTGGGAATTCATCAGCGATACGTGAACCCCGCAAGGGCGGCGACGTCGGCGCTCGACACCGCGACGCAGATGGCCGGAACAGCCTGCCTCAGAGTCCCCAGGGTGCGTCGATGAGGAACCGCCAGCCGGATTGTGCCACCGACCCGCCCGGCGCGAGAGAGGCTTGGAACGGGAAACCCCGCGTTAGCCGTTAGCAGGGCTTTCTTGGACGCGCCCGGCAAGATTCGAACTTGCGACCTCTCGCTCCGGAGGCGAGCGCTCTATCCACTGAGCTACGGGCGCAGATGACGTCCGAGGGACGGCATCCCGGGCTCGGAGCTTAGCGCCGCCGCACCCGCCTGCGTGGGTCCCGGCTCGCCGCGGCCCGTTCTGCGCCGCTACCGTTGCGCCAATGGATCTTTCGCTGTTCTTCCTCGGCACCGCCGGCTCGGTTCCCAGCGCCCGGCGGGGGCTGCCAGCCGTGCTGGTCAGGCGTGGGGGTGACCGTCTGCTGTTCGACTGCGGGGAAGGCACGCAGCGCCAGCTGTTGCGCTCGGTGGGCCTGCTCGACCTGGACACGATCTTCATCACCCACTTCCACGCCGATCACTGGCTGGGGCTGCCCGGGATGCTCAAGTCCTTCGCGCTGCGCGAGCGCAGCGAGCCGCTCACGGTGTACGGGCCGCGCGGCCTCGGCGAGCTGATGGGAGTCATGCGCGTCATCTACGGCCGACTGCCCTACGCGCTCGACATCGAGGAGCTCGAGCCCGCCGAGACGGTGACCCGCGACGGCTATCTGATCGCCGCCGTTCCCGTGCGTCACAGGTCCGAGGGCGCCTTCGGCTACGCGCTCGTCGAGGAGCCGCGTCCCGGGCATCTCGACGCCCGCCTCGCAGCCGAGCTGGGGGTGACCCCCGGTCCAGACTTCGGGCGCCTGCAGCGCGGGGAGACCGTGGATGGGGTGAAGCCCGAGCAGGTGATGGGAGCGACCAGGGAGGGGCGCAAGGTGGTCATCTCCGGCGACACCGCGCCCTGCGAGGCGCTTGCCCTGGCCGCACACCAGGCCGACGTGCTCGTCCACGAGGCGACCTTCGCCGAGGAGGAGAGGGAGCGGGCGCGCCTCACCCTCCACAGCACCGCAGTCCAGGCCGCCACGCTCGCGCGCGACGCCGAGGTGCGGCTGCTCGCCCTCACCCACGTCTCCGCTCGCTATCCCGGCGGTGAGCTTCGCGAGGAGGCGCGGGCCGTGTTCGCCGCCACCGAGGCCCCGCGGGACTTCGACACGATCGAGGTGCCCTTCCCCGAGCGCGGCCCGGCCACGCTGGTGCGCTGGTCCGAGCGCCAGGCGCGCGAGCGCGAGCGCTCGGACATGGACCAGCAGGGGCAGGGACAGGCGTCCACGCCGCCCGAGCCCGTCGCCTCCCCCTGATACATTCCGCTTGCTCCTTTAACCCGGTCCCGCGAGGCCAGGAAGGAAACTATGCAGGGCAACGAGAAGGTCGTCCTCCACGAGGAGGAAGTCGGACGGGCGCTGACGCGCATCGCGCACGAGATCCTCGAGCGCAACCCCCGTGATCCCGTCCCCGCGCTGGTGGGGATCCACCGCCGCGGAGCCTTCCTCGCCCAGCGTTTGCACGTCCTGCTCGAGGAGCTGCTCGACGCCGACGTTCCCCTCGGCGACCTCGACATCGGCTTCTACCGCGATGACGTCGCCACGCGACCCGACGCCCCCGTCCTGCACGCCTCCCACATCGACTTCGACCTCACCGGTCTCACTGTCGTGATCGTCGACGACGTCCTCTTCACCGGTCGCACCGTCCGCGCCGCGATCGAGGCGCTGTTCGCCTACGGTCGCCCCGAGCGCGTGCAGCTGGCCGTGCTCGCCGACCGCGGCCACCGCGAGCTGCCGATTCGCCCCGACTACGTCGGGAAGAACCTGCCCACCTCGCGCTCCGAGCACGTCCACGTGCGACTGCGCGAGCTCGACGGCATCGACGAGGTGGCCATCTCCACGGGCGGGCGGGCACCGATCATGGAGGCCTCCGCATGAACCACCTGCTCTCGATCGAGGATCTCGACCGCGAGGCGATCGAACGCATCATCGCCCAGGCCGAGCGCTTCTCCGAGGTCTCCGACCGCGAGATCAAGAAGGTGCCCGCCCTGCGCGGGCGGATGGTGCTGAACCTCTTCTACGAGGCCTCCACGCGCACGCGCAGCTCCTTCGAGCTCGCCGCCAAGCGCCTCTCGGCCGACGTCGTCAACTTCGCCGCCAGCGGCTCGAGCGTCGAGAAGGGGGAGTCGCTGAAGGACACCGTGCTCACGCTCAGCGCCCACAAGCCCGATGCGATCGTCCTGCGCACCCCGTGGGCGGGGGCGGCCGAGCTCGTCTCGAAATGGTGCAGCGCCGCGATCGTCAACGCCGGCGATGGCAAGCACGAGCACCCCACCCAGGCGCTGCTCGACGTCTACACGCTGCGCAGGCGTCTCGGCCAGATCGACGGCGCCTCGATCTGGATCGTCGGCGACGTCGCCCACTCGCGCGTGGCGCGCTCCAACGTGCTGGCCTTCCAGCGCATGGGCGCCAAGGTCACGATCGCCGGGCCGCCCACGCTGATCCCGCGCGGGATCGAGGAGCTCGGCTGCGAGGTGCGCTACACGCTCGACGAGCTCCCCTCCGCCGACATCGTCTACGCGCTGCGGATGCAGCACGAGCGCATGAGCGAGACCTGGGTGCCCTCGATGCGCGAGTACGCCGCCTGGTATCAGATCAACGCTCGCCGCCTGACCGCCAGGCAGATCCTGATGCACCCCGGCCCCGTCAACCGTGGCGTGGAGCTCTCCGGCGAGGTCGTCGACTCGCCCCAGGCCGTCATCACAGCCCAGGTCGAGGCCGGCGTGGTCGTGCGCATGGCCGTCCTCTACGAGCTGCTCGCCGGCGCCCGCGAGCCACGGCCGGCAGCCGATCGCTCGACGATGGCCGAGACGAGCGTCCTCGGCGGAAGCCCGTCACGATGAGCGGCCCCGATCGCCTGCTCGGCGCGCCCACGCCGAGCGCCGAGCTGCTGCTCAGCGACGTCCGCGTGCTCGACCCCCGCGCCGGGGTCGATGCCCGCCGCGACGTCCGCATCACCGGTGGCGCGATCGCAGAGCTCGCCGAGCCCGGGACGCTGCAGGCGCGCGAGGACGAGGAGAGGGTCGCCGGAAACGGACGCCTCACGCTCACGCCGGCGTTCTTCGACCCCCACGTGCACCTGCGCACGCCCGGGCAGGAGCACAAGGAGGACATCGAGTCGGGCACGCGCGCGGCGGCGGCGGGCGGCTTTGCCGGGGTGATCGCGATGCCGAACACCGACCCCGTGCTGGACTCCGCGCCGCTGCTGCGCTCGCTGCGCGACGCCGCCGCCCGCCAGGCGCGGATTCCCGTCGGCTTCCTGCCCGCCATCACGCGCGGGCTGGAAGGCGAGCAGCTCACCGAGATGGCCGAGCTGCGCCAGGAGGGCGCCCTCGGCTTCAGCGACGACGGCAAGCCTGTCACGAGCGCCGGCATGCTGCGCAAGGCGCTTCAGTACCAGCGCCTGTGCGGCGGGGTCCTGGCGCTGCACGAGGAGGACCCCACGCTCTCGCGCAAGGGCTCCATGAACGAGGGCGCCGTCAGCGCAGCGCTCGGGATCGCCGGCATACCCACCGTGGCCGAGTCCACGATGGTCGCCCGCGACGCCGCTCTCGCCGGCTACGAGGACGCGCGCGTGCACTTCCAGCACCTCAGCTGCGCCGCCTCCGTCGAGGCGCTCGCCCACGGCAAGGCCCACGGCTGGCGTCTCAGCGGCGAGGTCTCACCGCACCACCTGCTGCTCACCGACGAAAAGGTGCGCACCATGGACACGCGCATGAAGATGCACCCGCCGCTCACCGGCGAGGATGACCGCCAGGCGCTGATCGAGGGCTTGCGCAGCGGCGTCATCGACTGCGTGGCCACCGATCACGCTCCCCACGCGCGCGACGAGAAGGAGGTGCCCTTCGAGCAGGCGCCGATGGGGACCACCGGTCTCGAGACCGCCTTCGCCGCGCTCTACAGCGGCCTCGTCCTTCCCGGGATCATCGAGCTGCCCCTCCTGATCGAGCGCATGACCGCCGGGGCCGCGCTGTTCGAGCTGCCCACCGCGCTGATCGCCGCGGGCGAGCCCGCCAGCCTCGCGCTGATCGACCTCGACGCCGTGTGGGTCGCCGGCGAGCACGGCTGGGAGAGCCGCTCCGAGAACTGCTGCTTCGCCGGGCGGCGCCTGCAGGGCCGGGTGCTGCTCACGCTCGCCGCCGGCGGGGTTGCCTACCGCGACCGCGCGCTTGCGATGGTGGGCGCCTGATGAGCCTGCTCTCACGTGAGCATGCCGCTCTCGTCGTGATCGACGTGCAGGAGGGATTTCGCCCCTACGACGCCTTCGCCGAAGTGGCGAGCGCCTGCGCCAAGCTCGTGCAGGCCGCGCGCATCCTCGAGCTGCCGACGCTCGTCAGCGAGCAGTACCCGAAAGGGCTCGGCCACACCGCGCCCGAGGTCGGTCTCCAGGACGAGCCGCGGATCGAGAAGAGCGTGTTCTCGGCCGTCCGCGCCGAGGGCTTCGACCTGGGCGGCGCGAGCCAGGCGCTCGTGTGCGGGATCGAGGCCCACGTGTGCGTGAGCCAGACCGTCCACGACCTGCTCGCAGCCGGCGTCGAAGTGCACGTGCCCGCCGATGGGGTCGGCTCGCGCCACGCGATCGACTACGAGCGCGGTCTCGAGCGCATGGAGCGCGCCGGGGCGATCGTGGGGACGGTCGAGGCGTCGCTGTTCGAGCTGCTCGAGCGCGCTGGCACCCCCGAGTTCAAGGCGATTCAGAAGTTGATTCTCTGAGATGGCCGTGAGCTTTCGTCATACCGCTTCCCCGACCGCCTACGTGCTGCTCGAGGACGGCACGCGCTTCGACGGCGAGGCGTGCGCCGCGCTCGGCCATGCGGTCGGCGAGGTCGTCTTCACGACCGGGATGTCCGGCTATCAGGAATCGATGACCGACCCGTCCTTCGCCGGGCAGCTGATCGCCTTCACCTATCCGCACATCGGCAACTACGGAACGAGCGCCCAGGCGATGGAGTCAGAGCGCGCGTGGGCGCGGGCGGCGATCATGCGCGAGGCCTGCAACCGCGAAGACGCGCCCACGGCCGAGCGCGGCTGGCTCGACTGGCTCGCCGACCGCGGGGTGCAGGGGATCAGCGGCGTGGACACCCGCGCGCTGGTGATGCACATCCGCGACGCCGGCGCCATGCGCGGAGGCGTCTTCCCCGCCGAGATGCCCGAAGACGAAGCGCGCGAGCTGATCGACGCCGAGCCGCCGATGGCCGGACTCGATCTCGCGAGCGTCGTGAGCCCCACCGAAGTGACTCGTCACGGCTCAGGCGATGGCCCGCGCATCGCCGTGCTCGACACCGGCATCAAGGCCTCGATGGTGCGCGAGCTCGTCGCCCGCGGCGCGCGGGTCTCGCTGCACCCCTGTGCGAGCCGCGCCAAGGATCTGCTCGCCGAGGACCCCGACGCGGTCTTCCTCTCGAATGGTCCCGGCGACCCGGCCGCGCTCTCCTACATCGTCGACACGGTCCGCGAGATCGTCGGCAAGAAGCCCGTGTGGGGCATCTGCCTCGGCCACCAGCTGCTCTGCCGCGCCGTCGGCCTCGAGACGTTCAAGCTCCCCTTCGGCCACCGCGGCGCCAACCATCCCGTGCGCGACCTGCAGACCGGGCGCGTCGAGATCACCTCCCAGAACCACGGATTCGCGGCGCTCGGCCCGGGCGGCTCCCGCACGATCGACAGCGACGAGCCCGTGCGCTGGGAGACCGACTTCGGCGCCGCGGCCCTTTCCCATGTGAACCTCTACGACCGCACCGTCGAGGGCCTCGAGCTGCTCGACGTGCCCGGCGGCACCGTCCAGTACCACCCCGAGGCCGGTCCCGGTCCCCATGACAGCCTCTACCTGTTCGACCGGTTTCTCAGTCGCATAGAGGAGGCCGCATGATCGCGCGCGCGTTTTCGGGAGGCACGCTCGCGGGTCCCTCATCCAGCCGTAGCGGCGCCGGCCACCACACCCGCGGGCGCTGCGGGCGCAGGAAAGGGGCGCTAGATGCCGCGCCGCGATGACCTCCACAAGATCCTGATCCTCGGATCCGGGCCGATCGTGATCGGGCAGGCGGCCGAGTTCGACTACTCCGGCGTGCAGGCCTGCAAGGTGCTGCGCGAGGAGGGATATGAGGTCGTCTTGGTCAACTCCAACCCGGCCACGATCATGACCGACCCCGAGTTCGCCGACGCGACCTACATCGAGCCGCTGCTGCCCGGGCCGGTCGCCCAGGTGATCGCCCGCGAGCGCCCCGACGCGCTGCTCGGCACCCTCGGCGGGCAGACCGCGCTGAACCTGTCGAAGGCGCTGCACGACGACGGCACCCTCGAGCGCTACGGGGTGGAGCTGATCGGCGCCGACTACGAGGCGATCGCCTGCGCCGAGGACCGCGACCTCTTCCGCTCGGCGATGGCCGAGGCGGGGCTGCGGATGCCCAAGAGCGTGATCGCCACGAGCGTCGAGCAGGCCAGGGGGGCTCTGGCGGAGCTCGGGCTGCCGTGCATCGTGCGTCCTGCCTACACGCTCGGCGGACGCGGCGGTGGCATTGCGCGCACCCCTGAGGAGTTCGAGCGGATCGCCGCCCAGGGCATCGAGGCCTCGCCGATCGGGCAGGTGCTGCTCGACGAGTCCGTGATCGGCTGGGGCGAGTTCGAGCTCGAGGTCATGCGCGACCGCGCCGACAACGTGGTGATCGTCTGCTCGATCGAGAACGTCGATCCGATGGGCGTGCACACCGGCGACTCCGTCACCGTCGCGCCCCAGCAGACCCTCACCGACCACCTCTACCAGCAGCTGCGCGACCAGGCCATCGCCGTGATTCGCGCAGTCGGCGTCGAGACCGGCGGCTCCAACGTCCAGTTCGCCGTCAATCCCGACACCGAGGAGATCCTCGTGATCGAGATGAACCCGCGCGTCTCGCGCTCCTCCGCGCTCGCCTCCAAGGCCACCGGCTTCCCGATCGCCAAGATCGCCGCCCGCCTCGCCGTCGGCTATCGCCTCGATGAGATCGACAACGACATCACCGGCGTCACCCCCGCCTGCTTCGAGCCCACGATCGACTACGTCGTCGTCAAGTGGCCGCGCTTCGCCTTCGAGAAGTTCCCCGGGACCGACCCCACGCTCACCACCCACATGAAGTCCGTGGGGGAGGTCATGGCGATCGGGCGCACCTTCCAGCAGGCCTTCGCCAAGGCCCTGCGCTCGCGCGAGCTCGACAAGCCGCCCTGCCTCACCGAGATCTCCAGCGAGCGGCTGCTCGAGGAGCTCGGCACCCCGGGAGCCGCGCGCTTCGAGACGATCCTCGTGCTCCTCGGACGGGGCGAGTCGATCGAGGCCGTGCACGAGCGCACCGATGTCGATCCGTGGTTCCTGCGCGAGCTGCGGGAGCTTGCGCTCGATCCGAGCTCGCCATTCGCCGGCGAGCGCTCCTTCAGATCGGTCGACACCTGTGCAGCCGAGTTCCCCGCCCGCACTCCCTACTACTACTCAGGCTGGGAGCGCGGTGGGCGGGGTCGGGTTGACGAGGTCCGTCGCGGCGATCGCGAGTCCGTCGTGATCCTCGGCTCCGGCCCCAACCGCATCGGGCAGGGAATCGAGTTCGACTACTGCTGCGTGCACGCCGCCATGACCGTGCGCGAGTCCGGGCGCGACGCCGTCATGGTCAACTGCAACCCCGAGACCGTCTCCACCGACTACGACACCTCCGACCGCCTCTACTTCGAGCCGCTCACGCTCGACGACGTGCTCGCCGTCGTCGAGGTCGAGCGCCCGCTCGGTGTGATCGTGCAGTTCGGCGGGCAGACCCCCCTGAAGCTCGCCGCCGGGCTGGCCCAGGCCGGCGTGCCGCTGCTCGGCACGAGCGTCGAGGCGATCGACCTCGCCGAGGACCGCGGGCGCTTCGGCGCGCTGCTCGCCCGCCGCGGCTACAAGGCACCGCCCTACGCCACCGCTCGCTCGCTCGAGGGGGCGCTTGCTTGCGCCGAGGAGGTCGGCTTCCCGCTGCTCGTGCGCCCCTCCTACGTGCTCGGCGGACGCGCCATGGAGATCGTCTACTCGCCCGACGGCCTCGCCGACTACCTGCGCCGCGAGGCCGGCGAGGGCGGCGACATCTACCTCGACCGCTTCCTCGAGAACGCCGCCGAGGTCGACGTCGACGCGCTCTGCGACGGCAGCGAGGTGTGGATCGGCGGGATCATGCAGCACGTCGAGGAGGCCGGCGTGCACTCCGGCGACAGCGCCTGCGTGCTGCCTCCGCACTCCCTCGGCGAGGAGATGCTCGACCAGATCCGCTCCGCCACCCGCGACATCGCCCTGGCCGTCGGCGTCGTGGGCCTGCTCAACGTCCAGTACGCCGTCCACGCCGGCGAGCTCTACGTGATCGAGGCCAACCCCCGCGCCTCCAGGACGGTTCCATTCGTCTCCAAGGCCGTCGGTCTGCCGCTGGCCAAGCTCGCCTGCCGGATCATGCTCGGCGAGCGGATCTCCGACCTCGGCCTGCCGCGCGAGCGCCAGGGGATGGGATTCGGCGATCACGTATCGGTCAAGGAGGCCGTGCTGCCCTTCGACCGCTTCGAGGGCTCCGATGCGGTGCTCGGCCCCGAGATGCGCTCCACCGGCGAGGTGATGGGCATCGCCCGCGACTTCCCCACCGCCTTCGCCAAGGCCCAGGCCGCCGCCGGCGTGCCGCTGCCGAGCTCCGGCACCGTCTTCATCACCGTCACCGACTCCGACAAGGCCGGCGCCTGCGGCATCGCCCAGACCCTCCACGACAACGGCTTTCGGATCCTCGCCACGCGCGGCACCGCCGAGGCGATCTCGCGCATGGGCGTGCCCGTGGAGCGGCTCAACAAGCTCGGCGAAGGCTCCCCCCACGTGCTCGACTGGATCGAGCGTGGGGATGTCGACCTCGTCGTCAACACCCCCACCGGGGTCGGCGCCCGCACCGACGGCTGGGAGATCCGCCGGGCCGCCGTCGCCCACGGCATCCCCTGCCTGACCACGCTCGCCGCCGGGGTCTCCGCCGCGAGGGCGATCGCCCGCGCCCAGCGCGACGGCGAGCCCGAGGTGCTCTGCCTGCAGGAGCTCCACGGATCCCGCGCTCACGACGACTCATCCGAGCGGGGCACTCGCGCGCGCGCGAGTGCCCCCTCTGAGCAGGCCCCGGTGGCGTGAGCCAGGCGCCCTTCGCCCGGCGCCTGCTGACCGTCACCGGCTTGGACGAGCTCGGCGCCTACCGCGTCCTGCGCGTGGCCGACCCCGATGGCCCCGAGCCCGAGCCCGGACAGTTCGCGATGCTGAGCGCCCTCGAAGGCTGGGGCGGGGGGGAGCACGAGCGTCCGCTGCTGGCGCGCGCCTTCTCGATCGCGCGGCGCAGCGGCGGCGAGTCGCACTTCCTGCTCGAGGATGTCGGGCCGGGCACGCAGCGCCTGTGCGAGCTGCGCGCCGGGGATGGCCTGTGGGCGCTCGGTCCGCTCGGGCGCGGGTTCGCCGCGCCCGAGGGCGGACGCCGCGCGATCCTCGTCGGCGGGGGCGTCGGCATCGCACCGCTCGCCATCCTCCAGGATCAGCTCGAGGGGCCGACGAGCGTGCTGCTCGGCTTTCGCGAGCGCTCCCGCGCGCAGGGCGCCGCCCTGCTCGACGGCGCGCGTGTGGCCAGCGACGACGGCTCGGTCGGCCATCACGGGCTCGTCACAGACCTGCTCGTCGCCGAGCTTCAGCGCGACCCCGAAGCCGTCGTCTATGCCTGCGGCCCCGCCGGGATGCTCGAGGGGGTGCGCGCGATCTGCGAGCGCGGCGGGATTCCCGCGCAGCTGGCCCTCGAGGCGGGGATGGCCTGTGGGTTCGGCGCCTGCTTCGGATGCGTCGTGCCCAAGCGCGGCGGCGGCTACCTGCGCGTGTGCGTCGACGGGCCCGTGATCGACGCCGCCGAGCTCGAGCGAGTCGATGCACACGCAGGGGCGCCGATCGGGGATCCGCCAGCATGAGCGTCGAGTTCTGCGGCCTGCAGCTCGCCCATCCCGTCATCAACGGCTCGGGCACCTTCGACGCGATCGCCGCGCGCAGGGTTTTCGGCGATCAGCTCCTGCGCGACTTCCCGTTCTCCGCCTACGTCTCCAAGACGATCACGCTCGAGCCCCGCCAGGGCAACCCGCCCCCGCGCCTGTGGGAGGCCTCGGCTGGGCTGATCAACTCGATCGGCCTGCCCAACAAGGGCCTGGAGGGCTACCTCGCAGAGGACCTGCCCCAGATCGTCGAGATCACCGGCGCGGGCGCTGCCGAGGTGCCGCTGATCACCAACGTGATGGGCTCCACCGCCGAGGAGATCTCGCGGCTGCTCGAGGCCTGCGACGCGCACGAGCAGATCGCGGCGATCGAGCTCAACGTCTCATGCCCCAACGTCAAGACCGGCCTTGACATCGGCTCCGATCCCCGCCAGCTCGAAGAGGTGGTGCGCGCCGTGCGCCCGCGCACGCGCAAGCCCCTGATCGTCAAGCTCACGCCCAACACCGCCGACGTCGCCCTGTGCGCGCTCGCCGCCCAGGAGGCGGGCGCAGACGCCGTGTCGCTGATCAACACGCTGCGCGCCACCGCGCTCGCGCCGCGCGATCCGACGCTTCCCGCCGGGCGCTGGCTCGGCGGCGGTACGGGCGGGCTCTCCGGTCCCGCCATCCGCGTCGTGGCGCTCGCCCAGGTCGCCGCAGTGGCCGCCCGCGTGGAGGTCCCGGTTGTCGGAATGGGGGGTGTGCAGAGCGCCGCTGACGCATGCGATCTGATGGACGTGGGCGCAACCCTCGTGGCTGTCGGGACCGAGAGCTTTCGCGATCCCGTGGCCGCGGCGAGGATCGCCGAGGGGCTGCGGGCCATGGGGGCGGCCTGAGCGTGCTGCAATCGTCGAGCTGGAGCGGGATCCGCAGGCCACGCGCCATCTCCGTATAGGCCACACGGCCGGGGTGACACTCCGGATCAACAGCATCTAAAAAGCCCTGCAAACGCTGGTGGGACCATCCACCAGCCTCGATTCATCTACACCTCAGGTTGAGGTTCAGGTGAATTCGGGACTTTTCCTTGATCGCCCGCCCCTGGTGTGTAGACTCGCCGCCCATGGCGCCGGCCCCCGGAACGACGTCCTCGAACACGTCAACCGCCCCTGAGCGGTCGCTCAACCAGAGGATGGATGCGCTCGCTCGAGCCAACCAGATCCGCATCCAGCGGGCGCAGCTCAAGCGCGATCTGAAGTCCGGGCGTCGCTCGATCCACTCGCTGCTGCTCGAACCGCCCGAGTACGTCGAGACGGCCAAGGTCTTCGACATGCTGCTCGCCGTTCCCAAGTACGGGCGCGTCAAGGTCAACAAGATCCTCGCCCACTGTCGCATCGCGCCGAGCAAGACCATCGGCGGGCTCTCAGAGCGCCAGCGCAGCGAGCTCATCTCGCTCCTGCACCACTGAGCCCGCCGACGCCGCAGACGGTCGACGATTCCCACCGGGCCTCGCACTAGGGTCCCGGGCCATGGCGCGCGTGTTCGTCATCACAGGACCCTCGGGGGTGGGCAAGGGAACGCTGATCCGCGGGCTGATGGAGCGCCTGCCCCAGCTCGAGCTGTCGGTCTCGGCGACCACCCGTGCGCCGCGCCCCGGCGAGACCGACGGGGTCGACTACCACTTCCTCACGCGCGAGCAGTTCGACGACAGAGTCGCCCAGGGAGACTTCGTCGAGCACGCCGACTACGCCGGGCGCAGCTACGGCACCCTGCGCTCCGAGCTCGAGCAGCGCGTCCGCGCCGGCGTGCCCGTCGTGCTCGAGATCGAGGTCCAGGGCGCTAGGCAGGTGCGCGCCGCGATGCCCGAGGCCGTGCAGGTGTTCATCGCTCCGCCGTCCCTGCAGGCGCTGCGCACGCGCCTGGTCGGGCGCGGCACCGACGACCACGCCGAGGTCGAGCGCCGGCTGCGTGTCGCCGAGGAGGAGCTCGAGGCCCAGCCCGAGTTCGCCCATGTCGTGACCAACGACCGCCTCGACGAGGCCCTCGAGCGACTCGTCGAGATCGTCGCCGCGAAGCTCGACTGAGTCGCTGCCCGGACGTGGGTCGCCGGCGCGGGCGACTACACTGGGAGGCCAACAAGGAAAGGCAAGCCCCCTGTGATCTCTCCCCGCATCGACCGCCTGCTCGAGCAGGTCGACTCAAACTACGCCGGCGTGATCGTCGCCGCCAAGCGCGCCCGCCAGATCAACAGCTACTACCACAACCTCGGCGAGGGCACCTTCGACGAGTTCCCCCCGCCGATGATCGAAACGGCATCCAAAAACTACCTCACGATCGCCCTCGAGGAGGTAGCGCAGGGAAAGATGAAGTACCACTACCGCTAGGACGTCCGCTGGGCGGCGCGAGGCTTTGTCCTCGGTCGCTCGCGTGCGAAGCACGCCACGCTCCCTGCGTCCGCGCCTCGCTTGCCCAGCGAACGTCCTAGGGGCGCAGCGGGCCAGCAAAGCTGGTTCGTGACCGGGACCCAGGCGCATGCAACTCGGGAAGGTGGAATGCCCCGTCCGCTTCAGCATCTCTTCTGTCGCAGCAGGTGTATCACCATGGTTATACACTTGCCGATGAGCGCAATGCTTCGGCCATGGCTTGCCCACGGCCTCCCGTCCCTCTACAACCTCTAGTCATGTCCCGGATCCTGCTCGGCGTCAGCGGCGGCATCGCCGCGTACAAGGCGCTCGAGCTCGTGCGGTTGGCCACGGGCGCCGGGCATGCGGTGCGCGTGGTGCAGACGCCTATGAGTCGTCGCTTCGTCGGCGAGGTGTCATTCGCGGCGCTGAGCGGCGCGCCGGTGCTCGTGAGCGAGTTCCAGCGTGACCCCGCGCGCGGGGTCTTCCCCGACCAGCAGCCGCCCGCGCACGAGCCGCTCAGCCACCTCGAGCTGGTGGCCAACGCAGATGTCTTCCTGATCGCCCCGGCCTCTGCCAACACGATCGCCAAGCTCGCGGCCGGCCTCGCCGACAACCTGCTCACGAGCTGCGCCCTGGCCGCCTCCTGCCCGCTCGTGCTCGCCCCCGCGATGAACAACCGCATGTACGAGCACCCCGCCACCGTCGCCAACCTGCGCACGCTGGCCGAGCGCGGCGTGGTCATCGTCGAGCCCGGCGTGGGGCGCCTTGCGTCCAAGGGCGAGGAGGGGGTGGGGCGCCTGGCCGAGCCCGAGCGCCTGCTGGAGGCCTGCGAGGCCGCGATCGCCTCAGGTGCAGTTCCCGCCTCGGGTACTCGGCGGAGCCTGGAGGGTCTGAGGGTGCTCGTCACCGCCGGCGGCACGCGCGAGGCGATCGACAGCGTGCGCTACATCGGCAACAGCTCCTCGGGGCGGATGGGCTTCGCGCTCGCGCAGGCCGCGCGGGCGCGCGGCGCGCGGGTGACGCTCGTGGCCGCAAACGTCGCGCTTGCCACCCCCGCCGGTGTGGATCGCCGCGACGTCGTCAGCGCGGCTGATCTCGAGCGCGCCTGCGAAGCGGCCTTCGCGGACTGCGACGTGCTGCTGATGGCCGCCGCCGTGGCCGACTTCACGCCGGCGCAAGCCGAGAACGGGAAGATCAAGAAGGAGCAGCGCGAGCGCCTCGAGATCGTGCTCGAGCCGACCGCCGACGTGCTGCGCGGGCTCTCCGCCCGACGCCACGACGGCCAGACGCTCGTGGGCTTCGCCGCCGAGCATGGAGCCGACGCCGTCGAGGGCGCCGCCGGCAAGCTCCTCGCCAAGGACCTCGACGCGCTCGTCGTCAACGACATCTCCCGCACGGACATCGGCTTCGACTCAGACGCCAACGAGGTCACGATCCTCAGCGCGCCCGGCGATCGCTCCCGGATCGAGCAGCGCCACGTTCCCCGCGCGAGCAAGGCCGAGGTCGCGGCGGCGATCCTCGATGCCGTCGAAGGGCTCCGCGGGAGCGGTTAAAATGACCGGATGGAGAGTGTCTACGACCTCTACCAGCGTGGCTGTGATCTGCTCGACCACGGCGATCACCAGGCCGCGATCGTCCCGCTCAGCAAAGCCCGCGACCTAGAGCCCGACAAGGCCTCGATCCGCGAGGCGCTGGGGCGGGCGCTGTTCCACGCGCAGCGCTACGAAGGCGCGGCCAAGGAGTTCCAGGCGGTTGCCTCCAGGGCACCCACAAACGACTACGCGCTGTTCTGCCTGGGGCGCTCGATGCAGATGCTCGGGCGCCACCGCGAGGCCTGCAAGCCGCTGGCTCTGGCCTGCTCGTTGCGACCCGAGCGGGCCGATTACCGGCTGTACCGGGATCGCGCGCGTCGCGACGCCGAACGGGCCTGAGGCGAGTATGGCCCGCCGTGCCGATGCTATGCTCGATTGACAGCTTTCGTGCCGGTACACAGGTGTCGGTAGCAGGACCGAGAGTGGGCGCCCGCCCGCTTTTTTTGCGTAAGGAGTGAGTTGATGACCCCGCTGCAGACCGACATAGAGAGGCGTTTGGCTGTCAGCCAGCCCGATATCGAGGTGCTCCTCGCCGAGGTTCTCGGCGGGCGTTGCCTGCGCGTGTTCATCGACCATCCCGATGGCGTCACGCTGGCAATGTGCGAGCGCGTGACCGCCGAGCTGGGCGACCTGCGCGAGCGCTACTCGCTCGAGGTCTCCTCGCCCGGCAGCGAGCGTCCGCTGACCAAGCCGGCGCACTTCCGCCGTTTCGTCGGGCGCCGCGCCAGGGTGCGCGCACGCCATCCGCTGCCGGTGGGGGAGAGGCCGACGCAGAGCTTTACCGGAGAGCTGGTGGGGGCCTCCGAGGAGGAGGTCACCCTGGCCGCCGACGGGGGCGTCATCGCGATCCCCTACTCGGAGATTCGTCGTTCGACCCTGATCGAGGAGTAGAGGAGTTATGTCACGCGAAATCCTTGAGGCCATGCATGCGCTTGCGCGCGAGAAGGGCATCGAGCCCGAGAAGCTGATGATCGCGCTCGAGGACGCCCTGCTGTCGGCCTACAAGAAGCAGCCCGGCTCGGCCAAGTACGCACGAGTCGAAATGGACCGCGAGACCGCCGACTTCAGGGTCATCGAACTGATCATCCCCGAGCGCCTGGAGGCGCACCTGATCGTCGAGACGATCGACGAGGAAACGACCGTCGATCCCGAGACGGGCGAGATGCGCGAACCCGAGGAACCGGAAATCGACCCCAAGAAGTTCGCCGAATATCGTGACCAGATCGACGAACGCGACGTCACGCCCGATGACTTCGGCCGGATCGCCGCCCAGACCGCCAAGCAGGTGATCCTGCAGCGGATCCGCGAGGCCGAGCGCGACATGATGTACGAGGAGTACCGCGACCGCGTGGGCGAGCTGATCACGGGCATCGTGCAGCAGTCCGACTCGCGCTACACGCTCGTGCAGCTGCGCGAACGCGTCGAGGCGCTGCTGCCCAAGTCCGAGCAGGTGGAGGGCGAGCGCTACGACCACTCGCAGCGCATCAAGGCCGTCATCAAGGAGGTCTCGCCCTCGACCAAGGGACCGGCGATCATCGTCTCCCGGCGCGACCCAGAGCTGATCAAGAAGCTGTTCGAGCTCGAGGTTCCCGAGATCGCCGACGGGCTGGTCGAGATCGCCAACGTCGCCCGCGAGCCCGGCTACCGCTCGAAGATCGCGGTCATCTCCCACACCGACGGCGTGGACCCGGTCGGCGCCTGCGTGGGCCCGCGCGGCTCGCGTGTGCGCATGGTCGTCTCCGAGCTGCGCGGCGAGAAGATCGACATCATCCCCTTCAACGAGGAGCCCGCCCGCTTCGTCGCCAAGGCGCTCTCGCCGGCCCGCGTGCGCGAGGTGCTCGTGGACGACGAGGCCAAGCAGGCCACCGTGATCGTGCCCGACGACCAGCTCTCGCTGGCGATCGGACGCGAGGGCCAGAACGCGCGCCTCGCCGCGCGCCTGACGGGTTGGCGCGTGGACATCCGCTCGGAGACCGAGTTCGCCGCCGAGGAGGCCGAGCACGGATACGAGGAGGAGGAGGTCCAGGGCCGCTGCGCCGCCGTCCTCTCCAACGGCAGGCGCTGTCCCAATGCGGCGCTGCCGGGATCTCGCTACTGCGGCATCGAGGGTCACCAGGCGCTCGCCGCGATCGCCACCGACAACGTCGCCGATCTCGCCTCCGAGGGCGGCGGCGAGCCCGCGGTCGAGACGACCGAGAGCGCGCCGGCCGAGGTTGAGGCTCAGCCCGCTGACCCCGAGGCTCCGCCCGCCGAGATCCTCACCCAGGAGACACCGCCGGCGCGGGCCGAGGAGCAGGCGACATAGCCGCGCACGTGCCCCAGCGCCGCTGTGTCGGCTGCGGGCTGATCGCATCGAAGTCCGAGCTCGTTCGCATCGCCGTCGCCCGCGAAGCCGCTGAGCCACGGGGCCGAGCCGTATGCGACCGCGACGGCACGATGGGTGGCCGCGGCGCCTACATCTGCCGCGGCGATGAGCCCGGCAAGCCGGCCGCCGAGTGTCTTGCCGCGGCGATGCGTCGCGGCGGGATCGCGCGTGCGCTGCGCTCGGGCGCGACGCTCGACCCCAAGCTCGTAGAATCGGTGCTTGCATGAGCAAGAAGCGGGTACACGAAATCGCCAAGGAGCACGGGCTCTCGAGCAAAGAGCTGCTCGAGAGGCTGAAGGCCGCCGGCGTCGAGGCCAAGGCGGCTGCATCCTCCGTCGAGGAGTCCGCTGCGCTGAAGGCCCTGGGCGCAGGCGCATCCGCGAACTCCAACGGCGCACCCGCCGCGACCGCCACCGTTCCCGCTCCCCAGAAGACCGCCGCTGCCGCGCCCGCCGTCGCCGCGCCGCCCGCTCCCGCCGCTGTGCCCGCCCAGCCGAAACCGGCCGCGGCACCGTCCGCTGCACCCCTCGCCGCTGCTTCTGCGCCGAGCGTCCAGGCTCCCCCTGTCGCCCCGCCGTCGACCACTGCGGCCAGCGCCGCCGCGGCCGAGCGCGACCGCGTGCGACCCACCCGCGACTCGCGCACCGGCGAGCGCACCCCCGGTGACGTCGGTCCGGGCGGTCGCAGGCGCGTGGTGATCGACTCCCAGGCCTCGCGCCGCCAGCAGGGCGGCCCCTCCAACCAGCCACAGCGCCGTCCCCGGCGCGGGCGCCGCCGCCGCGGCACCTACGACGACACGATCGCCCCGATCGACACCGCCGCGATGGAGGCCACGGACGTCATCCGCGTCAACTCGGGCTCCACCGTCAAGGACATCGCCGAGTACCTCGGCGTGGCGGTCCCCGAGGTCATCAAGAAGCTGATGTCCCTGGGCGAGATGGCGACGCTGACCCAGACGCTCTCCGACGATGCGATCCAGGTCCTGGCCGACGAGTTCGACAAGCAGATCGAGGTCGTCCACGCCGCCGACGACGTCGAGGTCGAGCAGGTCTTCGAGGATGCCGAGGAGGACCTGATCGAACGTCCGCCCGTGGTCACGATCATGGGCCACGTCGATCACGGCAAGACCTCGCTGCTGGACGCCATCCGCCAGACCGAGGTCGTGGCGGGGGAGGCCGGCGGGATCACCCAGCACATCGGCGCCTACCAGGTCAAACACGCCGGCAAAGAGATCACCTTCCTCGACACCCCCGGCCACGAGGCCTTCACGGCGATGCGAGCGCGCGGCGCCAAAGTGACCGACCTCGCGGTGATCGTGGTCGCCGCCGACGACGGCGTCAAGCCCCAGACCGAGGAGGCGATCGACCACGCCAAGGCCGCCGAAGTGCCGATCATCGTCGCCGTCAACAAGATCGACAAGGAGGGCGCACAGCCCGAGCGGGTGCGCACCGAGATGACCCAGCACGGCCTGCAGCCGGCCGAGTGGGGAGGCGAGATCGAGTTCGTGGACGTCAGCGCCAAGACCCACGACGGTCTCGACACGCTGCTGGAGACGATTCAGGTCGTCACCGACCTCGAGGAGCTGAAGGCGAACGCCGGAACGGAGGCGTCGGGCACGGTGATCGAGTCCAAGCTCGACCCCGGCCGCGGACCGGTGGTCACCGTCCTGATCCAGCGCGGCACGCTGAAGGTCGGCGACGCGCTCGTCGCCGGCGCGCACTTCGGCCGCGTGCGGGCCATGCACGACTTCACCGGGACGAAGATGAAGCGAGCCATGCCCGGCCAGCCGGTCGAGGTGCTCGGCTTCGACGGCGTACCCGAGGCGGGCGAGCTGGTGCGCGTCGTGGAGAACGAGCGCCGCGCACGCCAGCTCGCGGGTGAGCGCGCCAACCGTCTCAAGACCGAGGCCCTCGCGCGGCGCTCGGGACGCAAGGTCTCGCTCGAGGACGTCTTCAAGCTCGCCCAGGAGGGCACCGTCAAGGAGCTCGGCCTCGTCGTCAAGGCCGACGTCGCCGGCTCGCTCGAGGCGATCGAGGACGAGATCGCCAAGCTCCCCCAGCAGGAGGTCAAGGTCAACATCATCCATCGCGGCGTCGGCGGCATCAACGAGTCCGACGTGATGCTCGCGGCGGCCTCCGACGGCGTGATCCTCGCCTTCAACGTGCGCCCGGTCGGCGACGCGCGTCAGATCGCCGACCGCGAGGGCGTGGAGATCCGCTCCTACGCGGTCATCTACCGCGCTATCGAGGAGCTGCGCGCGGCGATGCAGGGCATGCTCGAGCCCGCCGAGGTCGAGACCCCGCTCGGACAGGCCGAGGTTCGCCAGCTGTTCAAAGCCTCCCGGATCGGCACGATCGCCGGCTCGTTCGTCACCGAGGGCAAAGTCACGCGCGGAGCCCGCGTGCGCGTTGTGCGCGAGGGGACCGTCATCATCGACACGACGATCGACAGCCTGCGCCGCTTCAACGAGGATGTGCGCGAGGTGGCAGGCGGCTTCGAGTGCGGGATCGTGCTCACGAACTTCCAGGATCTCCGCGAGGGCGATGTGCTCGAGACCTACGAGACACGGCAGGTGGAGCGCGAGCTGTCCAACTGACCGGCGCCCATCGGTGCCGGATGAAGCGTGGCAGGGACCAGCGGCTCGGCAGGGAATTGGAGGAATAGGATGAGCACAGGACGTATGCGTCGCGTTGATGAGGCGATTCGTCAGGTGATCGGCGATGCCGTTGCAGGTGATCTGAAGGACCCTCGAGTGGGATTCGTAACCGTGACCGATGTCAGAACCAGCCCAGATCTGCGCCAGGCGCGTGTGTACGTGAGCGTGCTCGGGGCCGACGGTGGCGTCTCCGAGCCGCAGGAGCGCGAGGCGAGCCTCGAGGGCCTGCGCAGCGCGCACGGCTTCCTCCAGGGCCGCCTCGCCGGCGAGCTGCGGCTCAAGCGCACGCCCACGCTCGAGTTCATCTACGACGAGACCACCGACCGGGCGATGCGAGTGGACGCCCTGATCGACGAGCTGGAGCTCTCGTGAGCGACGCGGCCACGCTTCAGAAGACCCGGGATCTCGTGCTCGCGCGCATCCGCGAGGACGAGCGCTTCGTGCTCGCCACCCACGAGAACCCCGACGGCGATGCGCTCGGCTCGCTCGTGGCGATGCAGGGCCTGTTGAGCGCGCTCGGCAAGGACACCGTCATGTTCATCTCACCCGATGACCTGCCGCTCCCGCACGAGTACAGCCTGTTCCACCTCGACGGCCTGATCCAGGAGCCGCCGGGCGACATCGGGCAGCGCACCGTGGTGTTCCTCGACTGCGGCAACATCGACCGCAACTCGGCCAGCGTCCTGCGTGACGGCGCGCACCTGCTCAACGTCGATCACCACCACGACAACACCCGCTTCGGCACGCTCAACCACGTCGTCGCCGACGCCTCCTGCACGGCCGAGATCGTCTGGGACCTGCTGCACGGCCTCGACCTGCACCTCACCCGTGAGATCGCCGAGGCGCTCTACATCGGGCTGATCACCGACACGGGGCGCTTCATGTACGAGAACACCGGCCCGCGGGCGCACCTGATGGCGGCGGAGCTGATCGAAGCGGGGGTCGAGGTCCCGGCGATCAACCGGCGCCTTTACGAGGACATGCCGCAAGCCAAGCTCGCCCTGCTCGCGGTCGCGCTCGGGAAGGTCAAGCGCTTCGACTCCGGCGAGCTCACGCTCGTGGCCCTGAGCGCCGCGGACTTCGAGCGGACCGGGGCGGAGGAGAGCCACTCAGAGGGCATCATCGACCAGCTGCGCGCGCTGCAGGGCACCAAGGTCGCGGGGCTCGTGCGCGAGCTCGCGAGCGGCGAGCGCAAGGGCCAGCACAAAGTCTCGCTGCGCGCCACCGACGACGACGTCGACGTATCGGTCATCGCCCGCGCCCAGGGTGGCGGCGGACACCGCCGCGCCGCCGGCTTCTCGACGACGCTCACAGAGGACGAGTTGATCGGGTTCCTGCGCGGCGCGATCAACGCCCAGCTGCACCCATCCTCAGACGGACACGCGGCCGTAACGGCCGCCTGAGCGCGCCGGCGGACCCGCGCCCGGACGCCCGATGGACGGAGTGCTGTTGATCGACAAGCCCGCCGGGATGACGTCCCATGACGTGGTGGCCGCCGTCCGCCGCTCGCTCGGCGGGGTCAAGACCGGACACGCGGGCACGCTCGACCCGTTCGCCACGGGGCTGCTGCTCGTGCTCGTCGGCCGGGCGACGAAAGCGCAGCAGGTGATGATGGAGCTGCCCAAGCGCTATGAGACCGTGGCGCGTCTTGGCGCGCGTTCGAGCACCGGTGACACCGAGGGCGAGATCACCCACACCGGCCTGGTGCCGCCCGACCCGCCGCCGCTGCCCACCGGCGAGATCCGTCAGCGTCCGCCGATGCACTCGGCTGTGAAGATCGGCGGGGAGCGCGCCTACCGCCGCGCCCGCCGCGGCGAGAGCTTCGAGATGCCCGAGCGGATCGTGACGGTGCGCCGCTTCGAGCAGATCTGGCGCGAGCCCGATCCGCCGGCCGGCGAAGACGGGCCCCGGGCGGCCTTCGAGATCGAATGCGGCTCGGGCACCTATGTGCGCTCGCTGATAGCCGATCTCGGCGACGCCTACTGCCTGGAGCTCAGGCGCACCGCGATCGGGCCGTTTCAGGTGGGCGACGCCTCGCCGCCCCCGCCGCGGGGAGCGCCGTGGAACGAGCCGCCGTTGATCGGGTTGGAGCGGGCGCTAGAGCTGGCGCGGGACTCCGACCAATAGGCTTTGCGAGGATGATCGTCACCCGCCTGCCCGACGTCGAGCGCAGCGCAGCGCGCAGCGTCGCAGTGGGGACCTTCGACGGCGTGCACCTCGGCCATCGCGAGGTCATCGACGGCTCTGACAGCGTGCTCACCTTCGAGCCGCACCCCGTGTCGGTCGTTGCGCCTCAGCACACTCCCAAGCTGCTGACCACGCTCGCGCGCAAGGCCGAGCTGCTGGCCGAGCTCGGGGTGGGGGAGCTGATCGTGATCCCCTTCGACGCCGAGTTCGCGCAGCGCTCGGCCGCCGAGTTCGTCGACGACGTACTCGTAGGTGCGCTCGGCGCCAGCCGGGTGTCGATCGGTGAGAACTTTCGCTTCGGCCACAAGGCTCAGGGTGACTCGGGGCTGCTGGCGGCCGACGCGCGCTTCACTACCGTCGTGCATCCGCTGCTCGAGGTCGACGGCGAGATCGTCTCCTCCAGCCACATTCGCGGCCTCGTCCTCGCCGGCGAGGTGACCGAGGCGAACCGGCTGCTCGGCAGCACCTTCCAGATGCGGGGGGAGGTCGTCCGCGGAGACGCTCGCGGCCGCGAGCTGGGCTTCCCCACGGCCAACCTCGTGCCTGACGAGACGCTCGTGTGCCCCGGGCACGGCGTCTACGCCTGCCTGGCCGACGGGCGCCCGGCAGCTGTCAGCATCGGCGTGCGTCCGACCTTCGAGACCGGCCGCGGTGAGCTGATCGAGGCCTACGTCCTCGACTTCGACGGCGACCTCTACGGGCGCGATCTGCGCCTCGAGTTCCTCGCGCGCCTGCGCGGCGAGCGCCGCTTCGAGGACCCCGAGTCGCTGATCGAGCAGATCCGCCGCGACGTGGCCAGCACGCGCGAGCTGGTCGCCGAGCACGCCCGTCGCGGCTAGCGGAGCCGATCGGCTCGCCCCGACCGGAGCGCGGACGTCTGCTACCGTGCCGAGGCCATGGCAGCCATCACCACTGAGCGCAAGCGCGAGATCGCGGCGAAGTTCGGCGCGAACGAGCAGGACATGGGCTCCACCAAGGTTCAGATCGCGCTGCTGACGGAGCGCATCAACCACCTCACAGAGCACCTGCGCGAGCAGGGCAAAGACCACCACTCGCGCCGCGGCCTGTTGATGCTCGTCGGTAAACGGCGCCGCTTCCTGGACTACCTGCAGCGCCGCGACCTCGAGGGCTACCGCGCGCTGATCAAAGAGCTCGGCCTACGCAAGTAGCCGAGGCGTCCGTCCTGCCCGCAGGGACGCCCGCGCCGAGCACCTGAGCGGCGCTGCGAGGCACCCCTCACCGCGACCCTTGCCGATGGGCACGTGTCCGCTAAGCTCCGTGCGTTCGGAGAATAAAAAAGAAACGGGCCGCCGACCGACGGGCGGTACAGGAAGGCAGTGAATATGAGTAGTGATGCTGTTACGCGGGTTTCCGTGGAGATTGCAGGCAGCGAGATCTCCTTCGAGACCGGCAGGATGGCCAAGCAGGCCTCCGGCGCAGTCGTCGTCCGCCAGGGCG